>JGI11641J44799_10000087_pt1 | contig 22901 bp, 14 predicted proteins | sample WetSurSiteA1Bulk_FD_44799 | JGI IMG/M metagenome (IMG submission 44799) | reverse complement strand
ATGTTCCTGCGTTGGATGGTAAGAAATGATGGCAGGGGTGTCGATTTCGGGATATGGAAAAGAATAGATCCGGCAGCCCTATATATACCGCTGGACCTGCATTCAGGCAATACATCGAGGAAGCTCGGCCTGCTGAAAAGAAAGATAAACGACTGGAAAGCTGTTGAGGAGCTCACTGCGAACCTTCGCGAATTTGATCCGGCCGANCCTGTTAAGTATGATTTCGCCCTGTTCGGGCTGGGAGTTTTTGAAAAATTCTGAGCATTTTTTGTNCCTGCATGAAACTTACTAAACTTGTCATTGAATAAGCTNCGACTAACAAAGTCTTAANAACCAATTAATTGACCTGACTGATGGTGCTGTTTTGCAGTTCAGCGAGGTTATAATCCTTTCTGGATTGGCAGCTGTTCGCGAACTCCTTTTTAAATGAATGTTCGTTTTCAATGATTGAATAGGAGTTATCGATATATTTAATAATCTGCTTTCTGTCGTACTTTGGTAATAGCTCCTGACTATTTATTAAAGATTCAAATACAGGCTTCAGTTTCCTGAAATAATCAAACGTAACTTTTAATTCATCGTCGGTATAACACAATCCCTTGTACACTCTTTTATCAGCGAGAGCATAATCAGGTACTCCTTCAGGTTTGCTGTAATCAGGATCAACAAGGCCGGAAAGATCAAAATCATAAGGAACTGCGATAAGACCTATTGAAGGGTCTTCAGACTGCATAATCTCGAGATTTTTTCTTGATGTCACATACCAGTCTTTATTACCAATTAAATATTCAAAGAGGGCAATTTTCTTGAAGTTATCCTGGTTCAGGTCAAAAGGCGTTAAGAACCTGTCCTTTGCAATGGCATCGTTGCGTTTGGCAACCTTATCCTTATCCTCAATAAAAAAGCTGTACTTTTCAAATAGTTTTCTGCCGGAGGAGGTATCATAATAGAGGATCTTTGCAAGTCTCACCTTCATGCTAAGATCGGTGACCTGATTGTACATTTTGTAAATCATNTATTCCTCAACCACATCCTCTTCGTTCTGACAAGGAGTGACGAGCTTCANCTTATTCTGGTTATCGAATATTGTATTTTTGACTTCTTTTCCCTTAAAGTTCACAAGCAGTGGTGGAAATGAACAGATAGCGGGATCACGGCGGAAATGTCCCCTAACCATCACCTTTACAGAGAAAATTTCGGGTTCCCCGCCGGGAATATCATAGATCAGTTCACCATCGAAATATTCTGCATCTCCGGTCCGGCTTTTTTCGATCGCTGTAAAGTCAGATCTTAACTCCAGATTGATTATCTCTTCAGACCGGAAGAGACTGTCGGGCTCATTTGCAAAAACCGTTACTGTCCATAATAAAAGAAACAATGTAAAGAATAAGATAGTAAGATGTTCTTTTTTAGAGGAATATATTGTTTTAACCTGGGTTGACATTATTATTTTGATCGTTTATATATACTTTAGACAAATTCAATTATGAGTTTATTTCAATATGTAGAAACATATATTGTTAATTTTTGTTCACAAAGAGCTTTCTCTCCCGGCTTAAAATCTTAGAGATGTTCATTTTGCTTTCAGGATTGTCTGATTAATTACCACAACATTATTTGTATTTTTCTTAACTTGCATTAATAGAATCAAATCCTGTAATTCAAACCTGAGCTATGAATAATACAGACAAAATCCAAAAATCCGGATCTTATGGTTACTCAAGACGAGGCTTTATACATTCATGTACGGCATGCGCTGCCTGTATGGCTATGACACCAATAGCGCTTATCACTGACTCCTGCTCATCAACAACAGCCAGGAAGAAGCTTAAAATAAGGATTCTCTATTCTCTGCATGCTGTTGTCCAGCCAGGCCCAGATTGGCCTAACGTCGGTTTTGATTTCGGACCTTATATGGAGAAGATAAACAGTGTNCTGANAGATAATTTCAGAGATATGGAATTCATACCGGTTTTAGCCANCGGTCCAGAGGATGCTGTGAAAATAGTTGATCAGGATAAGATAAGCCCTGTCGACGGATATATTGTTTACCAGATGAACTGCTGGAACCGAGTTGTGCAGACAGTGGCTGAAACTGGTAAACCGGTTATTTATGCTGACTTCCAGTTTGGTGGAAGCGGAGGATTCCTTGTTTATAATGCAGCTTTCCTAAGGCAGGAAAAACGTAATGTAGCTTTTGTTGCCTCGTCCGATATAAAGGACCTGATTTCAGCCGTAAGCTGCTTCAGAATAACCGACGGCGGATCGGTATCTGAATTTGTTGCAGCAACAGATAAAGCACGTTTAAAATCAACGCCTGGAACCAGAAAATACAAGACTCTGGTTAATAATATAAGTGTTTTATCAGCTAATGAATGTGTAAAACGTCTTAGTGAATCGAAAATAATAGCAGTAAACGATCAGGAGTCAAAAATTGCTGAGCCGATAATGGGCATCCCTCTCGAATACATTCCTTTTTCAGAAGTAAACGAAGCATGGAGTTCTGCTGATCATGACGAATCGGTGACTATTGCTGAAAAATGGCAGAAAAATGCGATTGAAGTAATAGGTGTGCCTTTTGAAACACTTGTTACATCTGCCGCCATGTATATCGGGATGAAATCGGTGCTGAAGGATCATACGGCCAATGCCATCACGATAAACTGCCTGGGGGGATTTTATGGAGGACATATCCATGCTTATCCCTGCCTTGGATTCCATGAACTTTGCAACGAAGGACTTGTGGGAGGATGTGAATGCGATGTCAGATCAGCTGCAACAATGCTCGCCTTTTCAACGTTAACAGGAGGAAGGCCGGGCTTTATTTCCGATCCGGTGATTGATACCTCAAAACGGCAGATTATTTATGCTCATTGTGTGGCACCGAACAGGATATGCGGTCCATCGGGCGATACAAATCCCTTCAGGATCATGACTCACTCAGAGGACAGGAACGGAGCATCAGTACAGTCAATATTGCCAGTTAACTACCTGACCACAACTCTTGAAATCGCTGCTTCAAAAAAGGAGATACTCTTCCATCAGGCAGTTTCAGTTGATAATGATCCTGACGACAGAGCCTGCAGAACCAAGTTATGCGCAGAACCTCTCGGGGACATTGAGAAGCTTTTCTCGATGTGGGACACCTGGGGCTGGCACAGGGTGACATTCTTTGGCGACCTGAAGGAACCGGTTCATGCCTTCGCAGACAGGATCGGATGGAACGTCATTGAAGAAGCATAAAGATCACATCATATGATCCCGGAAGGAATTGGTTACTCTTCCCTCCATTTCGAACGGTCGGGCGGAGCCGGTTCGACAACTTTTTTAACAGGTTTTTCCTTCAGTTCCTGAANNAGCACCTCGACAGCCTTTTCAATACATGGATCGATCCCTTTTGCCATCTGTTCCGGACGCTCGACAACTTCTATATCAGGATAAACTCCCACGCCTTCAATTATCCATCCTTCATCGCTATCGAAAACCCCAAACCTCGGGACTGAGATATACCCTCCGTCTACAAGGCGGGCATTTCCGGAAATGCCAACAAGACCTCCCCATGTTCGTGTGCCGATAAGTTTTCCAAGTCCCATCTTTTTAAAGAAATAGGGGAAGGCATCACCGCCTGATGCTGAGTAACCGTTTATCAGCATTACCTTTGGTCCGTCGTTGGCAATAGCCGGCGATTTGCCTGGCTGAAGGCCATTCTGATGCCAGTAGACGAGGGTATGGCGGTCGAGCAGATCAGCCATTCGATCGGGGATAAAGCCGCCTCCATTATAACGGTCATCAATTATNAGGGCTTCTTTATTAAAGTATGTGTACATGCCATGAAAAAGCTCACGGTTNCCGCTTGCAGAGGTATTGGGAACATGAATATAGCCTATCCGGCCNCCGGATAGCTTATCGACCATCNTCCTTCTTTCATTTACCCAATCATGATATAAAAGTTCAAGCTCACTCGAAATTGGTTTAATAAGTGATGTGCGGGCATCAACCAATGAGGGTTTACTGTTCACNGTTATCTCGATGCTCTTGCCAGCTTTATTTTCCAGGTAAAAATAAGGATTAACAGCTGTTGTAATCTCTTTACCATCAATGCTTATCAGNTANTCTCCTTCCTTTACATCGACACCCTGTTCAGTAAGTGGTGAACGGCGGGCAGGTTCCCAGTTTTCTCCCTTATATATCCTGGTGATTTTGTATCTTCCTGCAGCCTCATCGGCCGTCAGCTCAGCCCCCAGCAATCCGTTATCGACCCTTTTTACCCTTTGAAAATCTCCCCAGTCGACATATGAATGACCTGTATTGCTTTCCGATACTATTTCGTTGAGAATATAATCAAGGTCAGCCCTGTGACTTACATATGGAAGAAGGGCGCTATACCTTTCTTTCATAGCCGCCCAGTCAACACCATGCAGATTATCTACATAAAAATAATCGCGGAAGATACGCCAGGCATCCACATAGATCTGATTCCATTCTTTCTGAGGATCTATTTTCATTTCAAGGCCGGTTAGATTTAGCTTACCAACGCCAGATTTCTGTCCCGGAGTAAGCTTAATAATCCCATAATCTTCGCCGGATCTGTAAATAGCCATTTTCCCGTCTGCCGTCAGGGAGGCAGTCGTTGCACGGTCAAGGATCTCCTCATTTTTTTCCTCAGCTATATTATACTTCATCAGCTTACCATTGCTTATATAAATCAAACCGCCATCGGAAGCGCCAATTATCCTGTATTCGCCGGCTTCACCTGGAAGGGCTGTAATTCTGTCATTTATCCCATTGAAGTCAATATCGACCTTNACTTCTTTTTTTGATGCCGATGAAGTGTCGGCAGCAGCATTTTTGGTTTTATTATCCTTTGCCNGGGAGGCAGGTGCTACCACCNCTTTTACCGGTTTTACNGGTTCAGCATCGTTTTTNTCCTTAAAAATTTTTGGACTCTTCTGAGTAANTGAAAGTGCATATANCCGGGTGGATTTGTCATAGATATAATCAAAATCGTAACTGGAGAATGAAAGGTTATAGTCGCGGTCNGAAGCGAAGAAGATATAATTACCATCAAGGCTGAAAACCGGATTGTTATCAGAAAATGTNCCGTCAGTCACCTGNTGCTTTTTTCCCGCAGGTATATCATAAACCCATATTGCTGCCTTTTCGTTCGTTCCCTCTTTCTGGTATGTTATCCACCGTGAATCGGGAGAGAAATTATAGCTGCGCAGTTCATTAGTTGTCGCATGATCAATATCGGTTATTTTGCCAGTCGAAACATTCACCAGTTTCAGCTTGAGCGTCCTGTCGGAAAACAGAAGGTAACGGCTGTCGGGTGACCATAGAGGCTGGTATTTCCAGGCCGATGAATTGAATGTAACCTGCCGTGGTTTTGCATTCTTTTTATTCTCAAGAAGATAAAGTTCATATTCTCCCGTGAGGTCCGAATAGTATGAAATATATTTACCATCAGGCGACCATGCCGGGTAAATCTCTCTTACCCCCTGGCTTTCCGTAAGGTTTTCAATAATGCCATTTTCTGCAGGTACTGAGAAAATATCACCACGGGCGTCGAACAAAGCCCGTTTCCCGGTAGGTGAAACGGAAAAACTATGGATGTCATCTTTGACATTCTTGTAATACGGGAAAAGATTCGGATTGTCGAAATTTATTCCGATTTTTACTTTTTCTGACTGACCTGATTTTAGGTTAAGCCTGTAAATATATCCTCCGTTCTCATAAACCAGCTGATCACCGTTTCCTGAAGGCCACATGACGTCAAATTCAGTATAATGTGTTAACTGTTTTGTCTCTTTAGTCTGGGTATTATATTGCCATATATTTAGTTTGAGGTCACGGTCAGTAGTAAAAAAGATATTATCGCCAGACCAAGTTGGAAGCTGATCAGTCCCTTCGAAGGTCGTTATCTGCTCTGATGTATTCTCCTTAAGATTATAGATCCACAGGTCTGTAGCTCTTCCACCCTTGTACCGTTTCCAGTTTCGGAACTCACGATCGACAGGAGTGAATACTAGTTTGGATCCATCGGGAGATAACACCCCAAATCCTCCATTTGCTATCTGAAGAGGCTTTTCAAATTTACCATCGAGGTTTACAAGGAAATATTTGCCCTGCCGCTCACCGAACGACGTCCGGTTCGAACGTATTAATATCTGTTTACTGTCAGGAGTCCAGTCAAGAACAACATTGTCCCATCCTCCACGGGGTGGCATGACTCCAACTGAGTTATACCACGTAAGCTGACGGGGGACACCGCCATTTGCCTGGATCACAAACACCTGGCGGCTCCCGGAATATTCGCCTGAGAAGGCTATCCATTGACCATCAGGAGATATTTTAGGAAACAGCTCCAGTCCTTCATGTGAAGTAAGGCGACGCGCTTCTCCTCCGTTTGAATTTACGGTCCAGATATCTCCGGCATATACAAATGCAATAAGATTATTATTAATATCAGGAAAACGCAGTAACCTGGCGTCATCCATTGCTGATCCTTTTATAGCGAGGCTTATTGTCAGCAATAAAACTGATAGTGTAACTATTGTTCTTTTCATTACTTGATTTTTGGAATTTGTAAATTCAGTTTATATGGGTTTTAAATGTAACAATTCTAAAAGTATTTAAAAATACCTTCTGTCTCCTCGAAACCTGACTTTATCCCATCTCCTGAAAAAATGATTCTTTTACCATCAGTATATTCAATATTGATATCAGAGCTTAAGCTCTCTTTTATTCTGTTAATCATTTTGCCATCAACAGGTGCAGCAAGTGTGGCACCACCTCTAACTGATATTACAGCTTTTAGTTTTTTCCTTCCTTTTACAATAAGGATTTCGCTTTTCTGATGACTTACTTTTCTGAGATAAATAATTTTTGCCCCGTTATACGTAGCAAAAATTTCTGTTTTCCCTCTCAGGTAAAGAAATGCAACAAATCCTGCAAAGAAGCTTCCTCTCCAGGGTATTTTTGCTGCAGAAATCATAACAGAAACATATTCGTCCTTAAAAGTATTACACTGCAGCCATATCCATGATTCAGGGAATGAGATCCCCCAGTCCTTTTCAATATATCCTTTCCCTCCTGACATTATTTTTTTCTGCCCGTTAACATAAATGCTGCCTGCAAGAAAATGATTCAATGATATAACACCATGATTGCACTCCATCCCGGGAACGTATGAATACCATCCCATAATGCCTGGTCTAAGCAGAGTCGGTCGAAGTGTTACCATGTCAGAGTAATCTATCTTTCCATTTACTTTTAATTCATTATTCTCAAGGTCCAGTCCGATACCGTCAGACGAAAAGACCGAATTCCCGATCCTTATTTTGAATCTTTTTTTATCCGAATGGAAATCCCTTATATCGTACCTGAAATAGGCCGATTTTCCTGTTAAGCCATCTGCAAACTGAATGAAAGCATGGGTATCGGTCGAAAGGGAGATACCCGGAATAACTGTGAAAGAATCCTGGTGGTTTACTGAAACATGTTTGAAATACCATCCTTCGAAATAATTGCTTTTATTTATTGAACCCTGGAATAGGGCTGGATTAAAGATTTTTCTCAAAGAGTACATTCTAAGGAATTTATTAGAGTAACGAATAAAATTAATATATCGTTCATTTTTTTCTTCAGGAAATCAATAATAATTATTATCGGATAACATTTTCTTTATAACCCGGGAGTTTTGTAGGATTTAACAATTGTATTATTTTACAGTGGCATTCCATGTATCCCTATGAGCAACAATTATTTCAATTTCAAACAATTTACAATAAATCAGGAGAAATGTGCCTTTAAGGTAGGTACCGACGGGGTTTTGCTCGGAGTTTCCACAGACGTGACCGGGATAAAAAGGATTCTGGATGTTGGTACCGGAACAGGTCTCATTGCGCTTATTCTTGCCCAGAGATGTGATGCTGAAATAGCTGCAATTGAACCTGACTACGATTCATTCATTCAGGCATTTGAGAATATTAGCCAGAGTAAATGGCGCAGCAGAATTACAGTTGAAAACTGCTTTTTGCAGGATTATTCTCCTGATGATGTTAAATTTGATCTTTTAGTCACTAATCCTCCATATTTTATTGATTCACTGAAGAATCCTGATCCGGCCAGATCGGCTGCCCGGCATAATGTTACCCTGACTCATTCAGATATACTCTCCGGTGCAGCCAGATTGCTTGAGGAAAGAGGATCGCTCCAGCTTATTTTACCTTATGTTGAAGGCAATTTATTAATTGCTGAGGCTCAGGAATATGGATTCTATTGTAACAGCATTCTGAAGGTTAAACCAATGCCAACAGCAGAAACAAGAAGGCTTATTTTAAGGTTCAGCAGACAAAAAATAAAACCGGTCGAAAGGTTCCTCACAATCGAAAAAGGCAAGCGGCATGATTTTACAAAGGAATACATTCAGCTGACAAAGGACTTTTACCTTAATTTTTAAGAATCAGCAACTGCTCCCTTTTTATACCTAAATGTTATTATCAATTACCAGAACCGGCTCTTTTCCTTCGAGATTCTTACGGGCGAAGCGCACAGTAACAACCTTCTCTTCTCCAGGCAGCAGGCTAAAGAAATTGTCGCTCCAGAAAGATGGCCAAACCTCATCGCCGCCCTCTCCTTTTGTAACCATCAGTCTTTTGAAGAAAGCCAGTTTGCCGGTCGGATTTTTTACTGTCACTTTCATAACTCCTTCATCACCTTCGTACATAAGTTCGTTGCCAATGTCAAGAGAAACTTTTTCCAGTCTGGTAATATCTGAAAGGTCGGTTATTGCATTTGCGGAAGAAAACCAGTAGAAATTATCCGATACAATTTTATTATTTGAATCCTTCAGGATAAGCTTCACAAAGTAGACAGGAGTCAAGCCATTTATCTCAGGAAGCTGGAATAATTCTTTGTAACAGCTTTCCCNGATAGTGAATTTCTCCTCTTTTTCCCATTTTACTATAAGGTCATAATTCAGCACTTTGACGGTGGCTGTCATACCAGAATATTCGCGGTGGATAGTATTAATTACCGAAACCATGAAATTATGTTCGTTAAGCTGAATATGAATAGGTTCCAATGCTCTTTTTGTATAATAGTACGCTGCATTAGGGTTAAGGAACCAGTCGTAGATCTGCCATAATACCTGTGGCCATGTGGCATTGAGTTTCCAGATCATGACACCTGAGGTAATATCCCACATGCGGTGGTTATAGGCTTCGAACATTGCACGGTAACTTCCAGCATTTACATACTGGGCATTCCGTATATAATCTTCGGCTGTTTCAGGCTTTCCATATTGCTGCCTTATTGCGTTGTCGTATGCTCTGAAAGCGTAACCATCTCCGTCCCATGCATCATGGTATGCCCATTTTTTATCAAGTGGATAAATGGCATTTTTTTCACCCTTTCCCAGGTCGAAGATGTACTTTTTCATACTGTTAAGGGTCGATACAGCCGGGACTCCCAGCTCATTGCGGAACATTTGTTTTTTGACTTCCAGCACCTTGCTGTAGTAATAGGAGTGAGGATACCAGGTATAATCGGGAGGACCGTCGTCAGTCATGCCCAATGGCAGGTCGGGTTTTATATAAGGAGTCAGTGAATCAATGTCCCATGCAGTACTCGAAGTTGCAATAAAGGGACGTGTAGTATCCAGAGCATTTATATACCTGCGTAAGGGCACATACAGTTCCTCCCTGATCATTGATTCACATGCACCCGCCCACAAAACCAGCGAAGGATGATTCCTGTATCTTTTTATAATGTCGTAGGAGTTTTTAAGCGATAAAACAGCATCAATCGGGTTGGCCATAGTGGGTGTTCCAGGATAGCTTGTATAGCATTGGTAGAAAGTTTCCCACATAAGCAGGCCATATTTATCATAAACATCCATTAACTGATCCGGTGGTGATGGCATATCCTCGCATGCTATCATATTTACATTGGCTTCTGCAATAAGACGGCCTTCAGCATAGATCCGTTCCGGACTCATATCGAGCATCATATCGGGTTGTATCCATCCGCCGCGGCAGAATATTTTTTGTCCGTTTATCCGGAAAATGCGTCCAAATTCACCGTCCAGCTCTTTAAGAGTACTGGTTATTTCCCTGATCCCAAACGTTGTGTTCCGGGAATCAGAGACATTTCCACCGCTCTCAAATGTTAACCTTAGGTTATGCAGGTACTGTTTACCATACCCGTTAGGCCACCATAAATAAGGATTTTTAATATGCAATTGCCGGAATTCCTCCGGTGAAAACTTAACATTGACAGTATCTCCGGCGGGAATTTCAACTTTCTTTTCAAAAATGACTTTATCAAACTTGCCAGGCATTTCTTTCTTATAGGTGTAAAAGTCAATTTCATTTAGCTTGTCAATACTTCCCTTCAGTACTCCTTTCACTGCTGTTTTCCCGGAATTATAAAGTTCAGCTGAAACAAAGATGTCGGCACTCAAAGTATCCGGAAGCGGCAGATCGGTAATAATATAAGGATCCAGGATGCTTATGTTGTGTGTAAAAGTAAGATACACATCCTGGTAAATGCCCATATTCCTGTCCCTTACTACAGGAGCACAATCCCATCCGGCTGACAGTTTCAGGGTGACATCTTTGAAAATATCCTCTCCCTGACCTCGCCCGGGACCAAATACTTCGAACTGAAATCCGGGATTTGGTGTGCCAACATGATCAACCTGGTGGATTTTAACGGCAAGCACGTTCTCACTGTCCGGTTTTGTCAAACCTGTAATATCAAATCTGAACCGCCGGAACATTCCTGCCATTTCTTCAGCATTGGCTATCTGGGTTCCATTGAGCCATACATCAGCCCGGTAGTTGATTCCATCGAAATTCAGCCATACTTTCTTATCCCTGTTTTCCTTGGGTACGCTGAATGTTGTTCTGAACCAGTATGGATCCCTGAATGGATTTGGAATATTTTTCAGATGACTGAATTTGCTCAGATCCAATCTTTTATTGATCTCGTCGGATGCATCGGGTATAGACAAATCGTTAAGATCGAAATGTGGGTCAGGATAAATACCTGCCTTCACAAGGGCTCTTAGGACTGTTGTCGGTACTTCTGCTTTTAACCAGGCCGAATCGTTAAAGCCTGACAAAGAAACAGTGTCTCCTCTTTCAGTCACCTGTGTAGAGGATTCCAGTTTCCAGTTTTTAAGCAACTGTTTATATTCTGAAGGTTCAGCTGAAGGTCCGTTTTTATTATTACACGAATTGATAAGAATGTAATTAGCTGCTATCAGCAGGAAGATTAACTGTTTCATGCATCTATGTTTTTAAGATTCTCAATTACAAGACAGGCAGCACCAATAAAACCGGCATTTTCCCCTAATTTTGCAGGAATCACTTTTGTTTTTTCGGATGGAACCGGGCATATCCATTTTTTCAGATGTTCTTCCATAGAATCTTTGAAGAATANATATGCAGCAGTGATTGATCCACCCAGAATAACTACTTCAGGATCGATAATGTTGATTGCCCAGGCAATGGGGACCGCCAGGTGTTCACCAAATTCACTCCAGGTTTGCTTAGCTTCATTGTTACCTTTGCAGGCAAGATTATACAATTCAAGTGAGGTTTTATCCATTCCTGAAATGGACTTATAGATTTTAGACACACCAGTTCCCGAAACATAATCCTCGATGATCCCCGAACGATAAGGCGAATGCCAGATTTCTGCTGCTGTTCCGGTTGATCCGTTGATTATTCTTTTATCAAGGATAACTGCGCAACCAATTCCTGTACCCAAAGTAAACCCCACCACGTTCCTTTTATCGGAGGCAGCTCCGTAAAGAGTTTCACCATAAATAAGACAGTTTGCATCGTTATTGATAAAAACAGGGACCTTGAAATAATCAAGTATAGTCCTGCGTAAGGGAAAGAATTGCATATTTGGCAGCTGAGGACATTCAAGAATAAGTCCGGCTTCAATGTCCAAAGGTCCGGTCGATCCTATTCCGATGCCTTCAACTTCATCAATTGTCCTGTTTAAACTGCTAAGTGTTTTTTCTACTGACCAGAAAATCTTTTTCACTATTGAATCGGCGGTACCGCTACCTTCGGTGGGCAGTTTGACTGGTGACCCAAGTACATTACCCTTGTGGTTGATAGCCCCTGTAAGAATCTTTGTACCTCCGAGGTCAACGCCGATTATAATTTTGTCATTCATATCATTCAGTCAGGGTAACTTTCGCTCCTCTNGAAAAGTTGCCAGCTTCGAACCCATTCGATTTGGCATAAAGATCGATAAATAACTGTATCGGAACCACACTATGAACTGAAAACAGGTACTCATCAGGTTCATCAATAAATTTATGCAAAATATTTCTCTCCGGTGGATTATTATTTTCGTTGGAGATCAGCACAACTTTACCGCCAAACCCGGCTATATCTTCAGCCATTTTTATGCTCTGCAGATAGGTTTTTCCCTTTGCTGCAAACAAAATTGCTTTAAATCCTTCCGAAACCATTTCCATCGGTCCGTGCCTGAATTCGCCGCCTAGTATGCCTGTTGCAGGAATATGTAATGCCTCCTTGAACATAAGGGCGCTCTGGCTGGCTGTCGAAAATGATGGGCCTCTTGCAATGATCTGAATTGTTGGTAAGTATCCTATGAACGAAAGCATATCAGCAGTCCATGTCTGATAATTTTTAAGTGATTTTTTAAAACTATCTGCCAGGGTCGAGATTTGTTTTATTTTTTCCTTGTTCCATTTTCCGGATAAAAACCAGCCCAGGACAAATGAAACAAGGGAGGTGCCCGTAAAAGTTTTTGTCGAAGTCATTTCTTCCATGCCTGCTTTGCAGGGTAATGCAACTTCTGCCTTTTTGGCCAGTATGCTTTGTTCGTCGTTAACAATTCCAATACAATGGACATTAGCAGGAAGGTTAATCAGGATTTCTTTTATTTCAAAGCTCTCGCCCGACTGGGATATGCATATCAACAGTGTACTGCGTTCAAGCAAAGAGAGGTTATAATGAAGCAGCTCACTTGTATTGATAACGAATGAATTCATTTTGAGTTCATTGAATAGAATGGAGGCTGAATGTGAAATAAAAAAGGAACTTCCCATTCCCGTAAAAATAATTTGCTCGATTCTATTATCATTTATGATTTTTTTTACTTTTCCGATTAGCATTTCGCCTTCCCGATCCGTATAAAAATCCAGAAGATTTTCGATACTCTGGGGTTGTTCCATAATTTCCTGAAGGAATTTATTCATAGCAATTATTTTAAACAACAAATATAGCACAGATTGTAAATTAAACCTGGATCGTAATCTGTTTTCTTACACAGGTTTACACAGTTGTTTCATAGAATTAAATCCAGGTAATACTCTGCGTCTCTTTGGGACTTCATAATAGATCTCTTTGGAACGTAGAAAAGAAGTCATATAATCATCTCAGATTCAGGCAGACCAAATTCTTCTTTCATTTCTATTCCAAGAGTTTTAAGCTCATCAAGAACAGGGTTATAAATTTCAGGAAAAACAGGTCTGCATACGCCAGTCAGATTTATTTTCTTTTCGAGGATCATTTTTACTGCAATTGAAGCAGGAAGAGCTACAGTTCTTGCAACAGCTGTATTGGATGAGGATGATCCAAAATCGAGCAATGAGGATTTAATAACCTCTCTATTACCATCCGGATATACCGCGAGAAAAATGTGCTGCATGACAACCATATCACGCTCATTGCCTGTTATTAGCATCTTGCTTATCATCCTGCTGGCAGTGATCTCAAAGGGAGAGGTTTTGGTACACTCCATTTTTTCATTGCTGAAGAAGCCGAGCCATTCAAGCGATTCCAGAGCGACTGATTCTACAGAGATCCCGAGCTTCATTGCAACTTTGTCCTTCAGATAGCNGGTATCAACTCCGGTTCTTTCAGCAATGAAGCCTGCATAGTCCATCCCCGTATAATCAATAATAGTGTCGTCAAGCATGTTCAAAGCTTTCATTGCGTCGAGCGTTTCGCACCATCCTTTATACCTGAAAGTCCCACGGTACATCGTTGACGCTTCCTGTATTTTATAAATATCAGTATAGCTTATTGAATCCCTGTTTGGATAAACCTCAAGATCTCCTATCCCCTGGAAATTATAGATGAACCTGTCTTTGAAAAGATTCAGAGGTTCAATTATTACTCTTTTCCCCTTTTTCAGATAAAGCGCACTATTCCGGCTAGCCAGTACAACTCCCTTCGGGCTCCATGAGAATTTGTATTTCAACGGATTATCTGCTGCCTCTGGAGCTGGCAGGGCGCCACACAGGGAATAAAACTCCTCAACTTTTCCTCCTCTATCATGAATATGATCAATGACTTTTTTAGCAGTCATGTGATCAATGCCNGGATCAAGTCCAATCTCATTAAGAAGAATCACACCAGCCGATTTAGCAGCCTCATCAAGTGCCTGCATTTCAGGCTGNACATATGAGGTCGTGATAAGCGGCTTNCTGCATTTAATACATATTTTAGCAGCAATAACGTGATATCTGTAAGGTAAAAATGAAACGGTTATATCATGTTCATTTATAAGTTTTTCCAGAGTATCAGTTTCTTCAGCTGACCATCGCATGGATGATCCGTTAGGGTGTCCTTTGATCATCCTGTCTGCTTTCTCCTTTGTTGTTGTGGCAATTTTTACCTTGAAATTATGTTCCAGCAGGTATTCAACCATGGGTTTGACAACGAGTCCTGCTCCAAGAATTAAAACCTTATTCATAACGGTTTGATTATATTTATTAAGTTCTCCAAGATAAAAAAACCGAATTACATAGAACATGATATTTCTTATCCTCTGTGACATCACTGCAGATCTTTGTGTAACTTAAAGAAATTTAAAAACTTACACAGAGTGACACAGAGGATACACAGAGCGTCACCGAGAAGAAAAGAAGATAATTAATTTCAATAAGTTTACAAAAAATATTTATGGCANTGTATCTTTGTTAATGATCATTAAAAAGTAACTTTCCCTGTAACCAAATCTATGTCCGACAACCAGAAATATGTCGAAACCCCGCTGATGAAGCAGTATTATAGTGTCAAATCNAAGCATCCCGACGCTATATTGCTTTTCCGTGTTGGTGATTTTTATGAGACATTCGGGACAGATGCAATTAAAGCTTCTGATATACTCGGTATTACGCTTACAAGGAGAGCCAATGGTTCAGCATCATTTGTGGAACTGGCAGGTTTCCCTTNCCANGCTCTNGATACCTACCTTCCNAGACTTGTCAGGGCAGGGCAAAGAGTTGCAATCTGTGAGCAGCTTGAGGATCCCAAACTGGCAAAAAAGATTGTTAAAAGNGGAATTACCGAGCTTATAACTCCGGGCGTGTCACTGAATGAGAATGTCCTTAATCATAAAGAGAATAATTTTCTTGCCGCGGTTCATATTGATAAAAAGATCGCAGGTGTCGCATTTCTGGATATTTCTACCGGAGAATTCCTGGCCTCGGAAGGTACCTTGGACTACATAGATCAGCTGTTGAACAATTTTCAACCCAAGGAAGTTTTGTTTGAAAAACAGAAAAGCGGACTGTTCAATGAGACCTTTGGAACGAAGTTCTATACCTTCAAGCTTGACGACTGGATATTCACACCTGAAGCAGCAAACGACAGGTTGCTTAAACAATTTGAAACCAGTTCTCTGAAAGGATTTGGAGTGCATAATCTTGCCTTCGGTGTTATTGCAGCCGGAGCGATCCTTTATTATCTCGATATCACACAGCATTCGCAGCTTGGACATATTACCAACCTTTCGAGGATTGAAGAGGACAGGTACGTATGGCTCGATAAATTCACCATCAGAAACCTTGAACTGTTTCATTCTCCTTACGAGGGGGCAAGAACACTTATTGATGTTATTGACCGTACTATTTCCCCCATGGGAGGAAGATTATTAAAGAGATGGATATCACTTCCCCTTAAGGATATCCAGCCAATAACTGACCGGCATGACATCGTTGGATATTTTGTTGATAATCCTTTAATAATGTCAGAAATAGCCGGACTGATACAGCAGATCGGCGACCTTGAGAGGCTTATTTCCAAAGTGGCAGTCAGCAGGATTAACCCGCGCGAGGTTGTTCAGCTGAAAAGGGCGCTGAAGGCGGTTGAACCATTGAGGAATTTATGTAACGGCAGCAACTGTGAACCTTTAAAGGTCCTGGGTGAACAGCTTAATCCCTGTAAATCGATCGCCGAAAAGATCGAAAGAGAGCTTAACAATGACCCTCCAATACAGCTGATACGGGGAAGAGTCATCGCTGAAGGAGTCTCTGAAGAGCTTGATGATCTTAGGACAATACTTTATAATGGCAAGGATTATCTGAATGAACTTCAGGCACGTGAGATACAAAGAACAGGAATAACCTCCCTCAAGGTAAGTTTCAATAATGTATTCGGGTATTATATTGAAGTAAGAAACACACATAAAGACAAAGTGCCTCAGGAATGGATAAGGAAGCAGACACTTGTCAGCGCGGAACGATACATTACTGAAGAGCTTAAAGAGTATGAGAGCAAAATACTGGGAGCCGAAGAAAAGATTATTAACCTTGAAACCAGATTATTCAATGACCTGGTAGTTTCAATACTTGAATATATACCACCTGTACAGCTGAATTCGTCTCTGATTGCCAGGCTCGACTGCCTGCATTCATTTGCTGTGGTTACTGCCGAAAATAATTATGTTCGTCCGTTAATGAATGATTCCTTCAAACTGGAAATCATGGAAGGNCGTCATCCTGTAATTGAAAAGCAGTTGCCTGCCGGTGAATCGTATATTCCGAATGACCTCTCCCTTGATACTGAANATCAGCAGATTATAATTCTGACCGGACCAAATATGTCGGGAAAATCAGCNCTTCTCAGACAAACCGCGCTGATAGTGCTTATGGCTCAGACTGGGTGCTTCGTCCCGGCAAAGGAGGCAAGAATAGGGATTGTCGATAAGATCTTCACTAGGGTGGGAGCTTCAGATAATATAAGCCTGGGTGAGTCAACTTTCATGGTTGAAATGAATGAGACAGCCAGCATCCTTAATAACCTGTCGGACCGCAGCCTGATTCTTCTTGATGAAATCGGACGCGGGACAAGCACCTATGATGGCATTTCTATCGCCTGGGCAATGGTAGAGTATCTTCACGAGAATAAACATAAGGCGAAAACGCTTTTTGCGACGCATTATCATGAGCTTAATGAGATGGAAAGCTCTTTTTCAAGAGTAAAAAACTATAATGTTTCAATCAAAGAATTCAACAACAAGGTTATTTTCCTTAGGAAGCTTAAAAGAGGCGGGAGTGAACACAGTTTTGGAATACATGTTGCAAAGATGGCAGGCATGCCGAGAAGTGTTGTGACCAGGGCAGATGAAATCCTTAAGGAACTGGAACAGAGCCATGAAAAGCAGGAACTTACAAAGCCTATTGCTGACCTTGCCGGTCACAGGGAAGGATTACAGCTTAGCTTTTTTCAGCTCGATGATCCGGTTTTGAAGCAGATCCGGGATGAAATCCTCGAAATGGATATAAATAATCTGACCCCTGTAGAGGCATTGAACAAGCTTTATAATATTAAAAAGCTGCTGAAATAACTTTATCCCGATAATATTTGTTACTTTGATATACCACAAATAGAGTATCATGGTTTCAGTCATAATTCCTGCACTAAACGAAGAAAAAACCATACGGCAGGTCATAAACCTGGTAAGCAGATCTCCTGTTGTTAATGAAATACTTGTGATTGATGACAAGTCTTATGACAACACCATAAAGCAATCCAGGTTACCTAAAGTCAGAATATACACCAGTCCGTTAATTGGCAAAGGGGCCTCAATGCGCGACGGGATGCTGCTTGCAAAAAATGAGGTCATTGTTTATCTTGATGCTGATATTCTTACCTATCCTGAAAACATTGTTGAACTGCTTTCGTGTCCAATTCTGGATGATGAGGCAGATTTTGTAAAATCAAGCTTCGGACGCCAGGCTGGAAGAGTAACAGAACTCGTTGCGAAACCTCTTTTAAGCCTTCTTTTCCCTGAAATGTCAAGGTTTTCCCAGCCGTTGAGCGGTATGATAGGAGCAAAAAAAAGCTGGCTGAAAAGGATCGATTTTGAAAATGATTATGGAGTTGACATTGGGATTCTTCTTGATATGCATTCAATGGGAGCAAGAATAAAAGAGGTAAATATCGGATACATTGAAAACAGGATGCAGTCGTGGGAGCAGCTGGGAAAAATGTCAAGGGAAGTATCAGGATCAATCCTGAAACGTGTAAAAAGTATTAACGTAAGGAATCTCGAAACTCTTGAAAACATTAGTGTGATAAGGACCCAGATGGACTATGCCATCAGGGAAAGTCTGATTGGAATGGAGAAGATGATAATCTTCGATATGGATAATACATTGCTGGAAGGCAGTTTTATTGTAACAGCTGCAGAAGAATTCAAATTCACCGATGAACTTATCAATATTGTAACAGAAAACAGTAATTCCTATACCCGTACCAAATTAATTGCAAGGTTGCTGAAAAACCGATCTTTTGATGAGATCCTTGAAGTTGTGGATAAAATCAAAATCATTGACGATGCTGCCAGCGTTATCAGGGAACTGAAAAAGAAAGGCTATATATGTGGCATTATCAGTGACAGTTACGATATTGTGACCAATCACCTTAAGAACAAGCTTAAGATGGACTTTTCAATAGCAAATGAGCTTGAGTTTTCAAAGAGCATTGCTACCGGTGAAGTAAAGGTCCCATCTGCTTTTATGAGGAACAAGCATAGCAAATGCAATCATGATTTCTGCAAATCAAATGTCCTTTTTGAGCTGGCTGAAGAGTATAAGATTGATATTAAGAATATTATTGCAGTTGGTGACAGCGAAAATGATATCTGCCTCGTTAAAGAAAGTGGCATAGGGATAGCTTTCTGTTCCAAAAATAATTATCTGAATCTTGTAGCCAACGCAATTATTTCCGAAAAAAGCTTTGTTCAGATACTCGACATTGCTTTATAAAACCAACTTCAATAATCATACTTTCGAATAATTTTTGCAATTTTATGGCCTGTAAAAGGGGAAAAATTATGAAAATCTTAAACTATCTGTTAATAATATCTCTGCTACTTACAACATCGTGCTCCTCAACAAAAACGAGCCTGTTTGGCGGGAAAAAGGATAAGGAAAACAATGTTCAGGGAACATCCATCAATAAAACCCTTATGCCTGCAACTCCAATAAAAGAGGTCGAAGAAAAGCTAGTTTCAAATGAAGATAAAGCTCCAGGACCTGAAAAGTATTTTGTTATAATAGGAAGTTTTAGGGATCCGGCTAATGCCAAGGAGCATCAGTCGCTGGTCAGCAAAGACGGATTTTCATCGGAAATACTTAAGAATGAAGCAGGCTTATACCGAGTTTCAGTAATGGCAACCAATGATATCACAGCTGCCAGAAATGAAGTCAGAAGGATATGGTCAAAATTCCCAAAATATTCCGATACCTGGATGCTGATAAGGAAAGAAAAGTAATCTCAGACAGCTATTTCCGGGAAAAGATTTATTCCTTATATTTAGGTTCTGATTTACCTGCCAGGTAACTTTAAGATGGATCAAAACCACAAGAGGCTGAATATCCGTGAAAGGATATTCAAATTGTTTTTTATAGCTGGGGACTGGTACAAACTGTTTCTGGAATTTTTCTTTGGTTTGTGCCGCTTTGTGCTGATTGTGGCGCTTTCAGCTTTTATACTTGAATTGATTTTTTATATAGGTTTTAGTAATTCTGAAGAGATTTCTATTGGACTAAGAAAGGGTTTCAGGATAATATTCCTGTTGGTTTTTTTCGCAGAAGTCCTTCCAAGATTATTAACATTTAAATGGGAAAAAAGCATATCCCAGGTATTTAGGCTGGCTATTCTTCTTTTATTACTTCTCATTTTGTTTTCGAACTTCAACCTGATTAATATCAGGGAATCCTTAAAGCATCTTTTCATTGGTAATTTTCAGATAGTTTTTGGAACATTGATTATTGGAGTTTCAGCACTGTCTGGTTTACAAAAGGTGGTCAGTTCTGTTAAGATACCTCCCGGAATAATCTTTTCAGTGAGCTTCCTGCTTATCATTTTTGTTGGGTCGGGGCTGCTGCTGCTGCCCAAAGCACATACGGGCCATTTATCCTTTATCGACTCTTTATTCACCTCTGTAAGTGCAGTATGTGTTACAGGTCTGACAGTATTAGATACGGCAACAGCATTCACTATTCAGGGTAAGATTGCCATTATGTGCCTTATTCAGATCGGCGGTCTGGGAATAATGACTTTCACCGGATTCTTCAGCTTTATATTTACTTCAGCTTCATCGTTTCGTGATAACCTTTTACTGAAAGAGCTCTTTTCGTCCGAAACAATGACTAATCTGTTCAGCTTGCTGGCCAAGATTATTTTAATTACATTCCTCACAGAGGCATTAGGAGCTCTGATAATCTATACCAGCCTTGATATGCCAAATCAGGACAAATTCCTGTTCTCTGCTTTCCATGCTGTATCGGCTTTCTGCAACGCCGGCTTTTCAACTCTATCAGGCAACCTGTATGCGGCAGATGTCAGGTACAACACTACGCTTCAGATATCAGTTATGACCCTGATCATTCTTGGTGGAATTGGATTTCCTGTACTGATTGGCATTTATTCTAGTTTTAAATATTTCATTAAACGAATAATGAAGAAATTACAGGGGAAACTAAAACCTATCAAACCTGTAAAAAAAGATGTTGCACGAAGTATTGTTCTATTTATGACATTCTTACTTATTACAGCAGGAGCGCTTCTCTATTATTATTTTGAATCTGAAAATAGTCTGGATGGCATGGATGATTTTCATAAGATCATAATATCACTATTTGGAAGTATAAGCGCAAGAACTGCAGGATTTAATATAACCGACCTGTCTTTATGGAGTTACCCTACTGTGTTTATGATGATAGTTCTTATGTGGATAGGTGCATCACCGGGATCAACGGGAGGCGGAATCAAAACTACCACCTTTGCTCTGGCAGTTATGAGTTCCTGGAATTATATCAGGGGGAGGCAGCAACTTACTCTGGCAAACAGGGAAGTAAGCAATAATACAATTACAAGGGTTTTGTCCATTATAGTCTTCTCTCTTACACTCATTGGAAGTGGTTTTTTTTTAATGTTGATTACACAACCTGGCAAAGATCCTGTAAAACTATTATTTGAATGTTTTTCGGCCTACGCCACTGCTGGTCTGAGTACAGTGGATTCTTCTACTTTAACATCAGCAGGCAAGATTATAGATATTATTCTGATGTTTATCGGCAGGGTAGGTCCCCTTACACTGCTCACAGGTTTTCTGATGTCACACAGTAAAAAATATTCAAGATTCCCTGAAGTCGAAATTGTAATAAATTAGAAATAATCAACAAATGAAATACATTGTAATTGGATTAGGCTATTTTGGATCTAAGCTCGCTACATACCTGACAAGTATGGGACATGAAGTGATTGGCGTTGATGGTCACTTTGAGAAGCTGGATGAGTTTAAAGACACTATCACGACAGTAATGAAAATGGATTCAACAAATATCAATGCCATCAAATCCCTTCCTCTGCAGGATACTGATGCAGTCATTGTTTCAATCGGAGATGATGTGGGAGCTTCAGTACTTACATGCTCGATACTGAAAAATCTGAAAGTCAAAAGGATCATTGGCAGGGCAATACATCAGGAACACCAGAATATTCTGTATCAGATCGGTATAGAGGAAGTGGTGGTGCCGCTTGAGGATTCAGCGATGCATGTCGCTTCCATGCTGCAGTTGAAAAATACTCTCAGACTGACTGAACTCAATGATGATTATGCCTTTGCTGAAGTTTTAGTCCCGGGAAAATATATCGGGCATAACCTTGAAACTATAAGCATTGAAGGAAGATTTGACCTGAAGCTGGTAGCTGTTAAAATTGAGCCGAAAAAAGGAATACTGGCATCAATATTCAGGAAGGATTATAAAGTTGATATGTCTTATGATCCCCGCACGCCTCTTGCTGAAAAAGATGTGCTTATTCTGGCAGGCAAGATAGTTGATATTAAAAGATTTACAGAAAGCTAAAATTAATATCCATTATAAAAGTTTCCAATATGAAAAATAAATTTTCCATTCTGATTTCTCTTTTTCTTGCTTTCTCAATCCAGGCATTTTCCCAGACGGGTTTAGTAAAACANGTNAAACTTATTAATTTCGATTTGCAGTCGTCAGTCCTGATCTCCGCTTCCGGAGAGGAGCTATCCACCACTGTGTATAAGTCAAATGTCTACTGGTTCCCTGTAAAGGTTCCATCAACGGTCCTTTCCGGACTTGTGGCAAATGGAGTTTATAACGATCCCTATTCAGGTCTGAACAACATGCTTATTCCTGATGCTTCCGATGAGTTTAACAAGAAATATGACCTTGAAAAATTCAGCTTTCTTCCCAATGACCCCAATCCATGGAAGAAGCCGTACTGGTACCGTACAACTTTTATGGTCCCCGCCGCTGATGTTGGCCGCTGTTTCCAGCTGATCTTCAAGGGTATAAATTATCGTGCCGGTGTCTGGCTGAATGGCAGGCAGGTAACNGATTCGACNCAGATGGCCGGAATGTTTGCTCAATATAGCCTCGATGTAAGCAGCTATATTAAAGCNGGNGAAAAAAATGTCCTGGCCGTAAAAATTTACCCCCTGGATTATCCGGGATTGCCATCAACAGAACAGCTTAAGGCTTTAGGTGATTTTTATCCTAATGGAGGCCCGACAGGCGATATCGGGAAAAATGTTACAATGCTTTGCTCGGTTGGATGGGATTGGGTTCC
>JGI11641J44799_10000086_pt1 | contig 22907 bp, 10 predicted proteins | sample WetSurSiteA1Bulk_FD_44799 | JGI IMG/M metagenome (IMG submission 44799) | reverse complement strand
TTTGAAAGCAATATGAACGAGGCAAAACGGCTCGAATGCTTGACGCTTGTGCACAATCCCGGCCAGAAGCCCCTGCCGGCCTGAATTTCATTATCATTGGCCCTGCTGTTATGGTTTGAGCCAATAGTAGCCCCTGCAGCCATATTGCTCTGACCCATAACAACCGACGCGATCAGGAATGAATTGTTATGGTGCTGCTCATGTGCAGGGAAAATCAGGTTATTCAGAACTTCGCAGCAGGATATGGTGGAATTGTCGCCAAGGAAAGAATTGATCAGTCTGGCGCCGTACTTCAGGCTGGAGTTGTTGCCCAGTATGAATTTAACTGCCTTGCAACCATAAAAGATATGACAGCCGTAACCGATGATTCCGTTAACCAGTTCCACTCCTTCACCGATCTGTGTGGGCTCTTCCGGGGATGAATTGATGGTCAGGTTTTTAAGCTTGTTTGCACCTTTGATGTAACAGTGCGATCCTATCTTCACATCTTTGATTATCAGCGAATTCTTGATTACGCATTGACTGCCTGTTGTACCATAAAAACCACGCCTGTCATCCATGGATTTCTGGGTTATTTTCACGAGATTTTCCTGTAAGGCGCTGTCGTCACGGTATTTAGCCCATAAATAGGCATCGGCTGTGATCATGCCGTCGAATGGCAATACTTTGCGGCAGCCTGTTTCGTTCATCAGATCGAGCCAAGTTCTTACGTTTTCAGGTTCCCCCTCTTTGACTATGCCGTTACCAAATTTAGCATGATCGGTTGTATCCATTTCATGCACATTGAACAGGATACATCGGTCACCAATGATATAATGCGCCAGGTAATGGACTTCATGAATAGCGACATCATCACCGATATCGCAGGAGATGATCAGGCTGTTGGTGATCCCCGCGGGAACTTTCAGATCGTGGTGCTGCAGGATGACATTCCGCAACCGGCCGATCCTGACCAGGCCAAAGAACCGTGTATTCTTGACCTGATTGGCATCAAATTCCTCAGTGACCAGGATGTCATCCCAATCATCGGCGGTATTGTTGTTTTTAACGAGTCTTTCCACTTCGTCGGACCGCAATTGCCGCCACCCCGATTTCGGAGGAGTAATCTGATGATTGCGCTGGTAAAACTCATCTTTCCCTTCGCGCAGGAATTCTTTGGGGATAAAATTCTTCCCCATGTTTTCCGGAGTAACAAGTAGAACTTCGTCCATGGATTTTCAGTTTAGGATAGGAATATTATGTATGGAACCATTATGCTGTAATCAAGATCAGTGTCTGTGCAAACTATATTCTCAGGAACGATGTATGGCCGCTCTAAGTTAATACCTAGGCTTGATATTATCAATAGCTGATCACTATTCTTATGATGAATCATCTGCAAAAAATCATGTCCGGCAAGGAATTATTCTTTACAGAATGCTGCTTTAGAGCGGATCAGGTCAATTCACCAGGAAGGGAGGGAAGTATCCCTTTGCTACGGTATATCGGATGTATGTATGAGCGCAGTGATTTCCGGTTGACCTGAAACCAGATCCCGGCCAGCATGGTAATGATGCCTCCCGTCAGCAGCGTGTATGGGATCCCTATGCCACTGGCAATTGTGCCGGCGAGCAGGTTACCGATGGGAGTCGTCCCCATCAGGGCCATGGCATAGAAGCTCATTACCCGACCGCGTTTGTCCTCATCGGCTATGGTTTGCAGCATGGTATTGATGGCTGCCAGCGAAAGGATCATGGAAAGACCTCCAAAGTAGAACACTGTCAGTGAAAAGTACATCCGGGTTGACAGCGATGCCAGCACGACAGCCAGGCCCAGAAGTCCGGTATTGATGGCGATCACCCTGCCCAGTCCGAGCACCGATTTTCGGGCAGCCATGATCAGGGCACCTGTCAATGCACCGGCTCCCAATGCCGACATAAGAAATCCCAGGGTATCGGAACTCCCCTTCAGGATTTCTTTGGCATAGGCGGGCAGGAGCACAATAAAGGGGAATCCGACAAGACTCAGAACAGCCAGCAGGATGATCAACGTCCGGATGGGAACTGACCGGAAAGTATAGCGAATACCTTCCGTGAACTCCTCCCTGAATCTGTTAACCTTGTTCATGACCGGCTTCAAAGGGATCTTCAAAAGGAGCAAGGCAACAATGACAGCAACAAAACTTATGGCATTCAACAGGAAGCATATGCCTTCGCCGACTGCGGAAATGGTCACCCCGGCAATGGCGGGTCCGATAAGTCGAGCCCCGTTAAAAAGTGCGGAATTCAAAGCTATGGCGTTTCCCAGGTTCCTGGGATCATCAATCAGGTCGATGACCAGCGATTGCCGTGCAGGTGCATCAAAAGCGCTGATGATCCCGAAAAAGAGGCTGAGAACAATGATGTGCCATACCACGATCAGGTTATATAAAACAAGCATAGCCATGGTAAATGCCTGAAGCATGAAGAAGACCTGTGCCAGTACCATGATTCTGTGCCGGTTATAGCGATCGGTTAATACCCCTGTGAAAGGTGAAAGCACGAAGGTGGGAATCTGACTCGTAAAACCGATCAGTCCCAGAAGAAACACCGATCCTGTAAGTCTGTATATAAGCCAGCTCATGGCAATATTTTGCATCCATGTACCGATCAGTGAAATTCCCTGCCCGGCGAAATAGATTCTGTAATTTCTTGAGCTTAGAGAGGAAAAAACGCTTTTAACCGCTTCTATGTTCCAGGGGGTTATATTTTTAAATTTCATGCAGGTTGGGAAAATGCATTTTGACAGTAAAATTAGGAAACAGTTTTAATTTTTGTAAAACAAATGGATTTGTATACTTTTAGGTCTTGTAAAAAGAAATCTTAAAATCACACTGTATGAAAAGTAAATTCAACCTGAGTATTGCACAGCTGGCTGATATAGCTAATGATCTGACAAGGAAAATTGTTGCAGGGTTTCAGCAGGACAATACAGAGATAAAATGTCTGCCGACATACATACATCCGAAAAAAGATACCATCAGGGGCAATGCAACGGTATTTGATCTTGGTGGTACCAATTTCAGGGTTGCAACAGTATCAGTCAGGGAAAAGACAACCATTCCGGGATCAGTAGAAAGGGACATCACGGAAATGAAAAAAGACGGTTTTACCCGGGAGGACCTGTTCAATGCGCAGGCCAAAACCATGGAGCAACTGGACATACCTCCCGATACGCCTATCGGTTACTGTTTCTCCTATCCGGCAAAATCCCTGACCGACGGTGATGCCGAGTTGATCAACTGGACAAAAGGGGTTCACATTCCCCAGATGGAAGGCTGCCCGATTGGCAAGCCACTGCTTGAATACCTGAATAAGAACACGGGTAAGAGATTCACCGATATCAAGGTCCTCAATGATACCATTACCAGTCTGTTTGCCGGCTTGTTAAACCCGGGCTTTGATGCCTATATCGGTATTATAGTCGGAACAGGTACCAACATGGCTGCTTTCTTTCCATCGGAATATATTCCTAAAATCAGGGATATGAAGGGATGGACTGGTGAAACACCCGTAAACCTCGAATCAGGCAATTTTTATCCGCCCCACCTTACAGATCTGGATGACCAGGTGGATGCCGAATCAGATTGCATGGGCGGTCAACGCTTCGAGAAGGCAGTTTCCGGAATGTATCTCGGCAGGGTATTCAGGGCCGCTTTCCCGGGAGAAAAGCTGGATGAGAATCTCAGCGCTGTAGATCTTTCCCGTATGATCAATAATCCTTTCCAGAATAAGGAAGAGTATGTTGAAACCGCTTACCAGATCTATGAGCGGTCAGCCAAGCTGGTGGCAGCATCACTTGCAGGACTTGTGCAGAATCTCCGCCATGCCAATCCTAAAATCAAGCGTGTACAGGTGCTGGCCGAGGGCAGCTTATTCTGGAGTAGGATCAGCACGGGCAAAGCCTCCTATGCTGACGTGGTGAACGCATCGCTGAAGGAAGTATTGAGTGCGCTTGACCTGGCTGAGGTAGAGGTAACCATTGCCCAGATGGAAAATGCCAATCTGATCGGTGCTGCAATGGCTGTACTTTCATAATGAAAAGTGAAAAATTAAATAGGTAACACCAATAAGAAACTGCTATGAAAACATCAAGAAGGAATTTTCTGAAAACCGGTGCACTGGCTGCAACCGGTATGGCTTTGTTAAGTAAACAGGTTCTTGCTTCGAAACCTGCGTCCCGTATTGTAGGCGTGCAGCTTTACTGTGTCCGGGACGAAATGGGACTGGATCCCCTGGGATCCTTGAAACAACTGGCAGGTATGGGTTATGTGTACCTGGAACATGCCAATTATGTTGACAGGAAGTTTTACGGCTATTCTGCCAAGGAGTTCAAAAAAGTCCTGGATGACCTGGGCCTTAAAATGGTCAGCGGGCACACCGTTATGGGGCCGCAACATTGGGATGAGGCTACCAAGGATTTTACGGATTCCTGGAAATATACCATTGAGGATGCCGCTGTACTTCAGCAGAAATACGTAGTCAGTCCCTGGATGGATGAGAGCATGCGGAACACATACGACAACCTGATGCGATACCTCGGTGTCTTCAACAAATGTGGTGAGATGTGCATTAAATCAGGAATGAAATTTGGCTACCATAATCATGATTTTGAATTCAGCCAGAGGCTGAATGACCAGAAAGTATTTGATATCATGATGAATAATATTGATCCCAAGCTTGTTGTCATTCAGTTGGATATCGGTAATCTTTACAACGGCGGTGCCGTTGCACTGGAAGTAGTAAAACAATACCCGGGCCGGTTTGAGAACATCCATGTGAAGGATGAAATCAAATCTGAAGGTAATGCGGAATATGAAAGCACCATACTGGGAGAAGGAATCATCAGTTGCCGGGAAGTAGTTGACCTGGCGACAAAAATTGGCGGGACTACCTGTTATATCATCGAGCAGGAGTCTTACCAGGGCAAAACCCCGATGGAATGCGTGAAGGCAGACCTCGCCGTTATGAAAAAATGGGGTTATTAACGAACCATGAAGCGGGGCCGAACCATGGCCCCGTTTTAATTACAGCCTATGCCTAAGGAAGATGTTATTCTGAACGTAGCGGAAAATACCCTGCTTATGCAGTTCCTGCTTCAAAACATGAAGGGGAAGAGCCGTGACAATATCAAATCATTGCTGCGTTTTAAGCAAATCTGGGTAGACGGTAAGGCTGTATCACAGTTCAATTATAACCTGAGGCCCGGACAACAGGTTATTGTCAGACATGAACGGTCGCATGAGGGAGACCTGAACCGCTATTTTCACATTGTATTCGAAGACGACCATATTGTTGTTATTGACAAGAAGGCCGGATTGCTTTCAATGTCCGCGGGTGGCGAGCACATGACCGCCTATAGTCTTCTCAGCGCTTACCTGAAACAAAAGGATCCCGCGGGCAGGATCTTTATCGTCCATCGCCTCGACCGGGATACATCAGGTTTGATGATGTTTGCAAAGAGTGAAAACGTCCAGGGCATCCTGCAGAAGAACTGGCAGGCCAATATCACGGAGCGCACTTACATAGCACTGGTCGAAGGACTGGTAAAACGTGACGGCGGCATCATTAACTCCTATCTATACGAGAGCAAGGCCTTCGTGGTGCATTCAAGCCAGGATCCCGGCAAAGGAGAGCTTGCCATCACCCGTTACAAGACACTGAAAAGCAGCGCAAGCTTTTCCCTGCTTGAAGTCAACCTCGAAACCGGAAAGAAAAACCAGATCAGGGTTCACATGCAGGACATCGGGCACTGTATTGTGGGGGATTTGAAATACGGGGCAACCGGTAATCCCATTGGCAGGCTTGGGTTACACGCCAGTGTCCTGGCCTTTTCACATCCGGTTACCGGTGAGCACATGAGGTTCATTTCGGACATCCCGGCCCGGTTTCTTCGCGTATTTTAATCCCCGCTGTTTAAAATCCAAATGAGAAGTGTAAACTTTATGAAATTACTGCGTATAAAAAGAATATAAAACTTTATTCACGGCGGGCCTATGGAAAGTGAGCAGGCATCAACAGGGAAGAACGGAGCGCCAAATGCTGCAGTCGATAAGAAATCGGGCATATTAAGAAAATATGAAGATGCTGACTTTACCACTAAGCTCAAAGCACGCTTTGTTTTCTACCTGATCATTTCGGTAATTGCCGGGGTTTTCCTTGCCATAGTATACACTGTTTATATCCAGCTCCGCATACCTCCTTACAGAATTTCCACGGCCGTTGTACTTCCGCAGTTGGTGCTGATGTTGATTTTCCTGGGATGTATTGTGATCCTGAAAAAGGGTTATTATCAGCTGACAGCTCACAGCCTGATGATTGCTGCGCTTTTTGTGGCGTGGTTCGTGCTATTCATGGATAATAGCGGGCCCCTGATCAGGCTCGACACAATGGTAATCGTTGTGGCATCTCTATCCATGCTGCCACTGGTGATCATGAAAAATCGCAATGTCTTTATCCTTTACATCGGTGTAAACCTTTTGATCCTTGTTGTTTTCACCACAGTTGTATATGATGAGCTGAAAATGGACCAGGTCATGATCCTGGATTTCCTGTCGGACACTGCACTGGCCCTGGTCTTTACCGGGCTAATCGGTTATAACATCTTCAGAATTAACAACATGTCGTTGCAAAAGGCAGAGGAGGATATAATCCTGCGAAAGCATATTGAGGAAGCACTTGCCCGCAGCGAACGCAAGTATCGCGAAATGGCGGATTTGCTCCCCCAGTTGATCTTTGAATGCGACTCCGATCTAAATCTGACTTATGTTAACCGCAGGGGATTTGAGCTTTTTGGCTATACCGTTGAAGACTTCGCCAGGGGTATCAATGTGCGTTCACTTATTGTTCCCGATGATCTGGAACGGCTGAAAAGAAACATCAAAATGATCCTGGTGGGTAAAAACGCTGGAGGGAATGAATATTCTGCCCTAAGAAAGGATGGCAGCAGGTTACCTGTGGAGGCCTATTCTAACATCATCACCGAAGGAGATAAAATCACTGGATTCAGGGGGATCATCATCGACCTGTCGGATCGCAAAAAGGCGGAGGTTGACCTCAGAGAAAGTGAGAACCGGTTTAAGAGCCTGATCGAACTTTCACCGGTTGCCATAATTTTAACTGACATGGACGGGCGTCTGCTGATGGTCAACAGGGCCTTTTGCCATGATACCGGGTTCACGGCCGAAGAAGTACTGGGTAGGCTTAGCCGGGACCTGTTTCCTGACGGGGACAAACAAAATAATTCAACTTTGAAGGATCAACTTCTTCAAAAGGGATATGTTGACAACCTGGAAATTTCGCGCAAAAACAAAAAGGGCGAAGTCTTCTTTATTTATTATTCGGCGCGCATTATTCATATGGAAGGCAGGCCGGTGATCCTGAGCTCTACCGTAAACATTACCGAAAAAAAGAAGATCGAGCAGGAGCTCGAAAAATACAGGCAGAATCTTGAACTTCTGGTAAAAGAGCGGACTGATGAGCTTATCAAAGCCCAGAAGCATCTTATTGAATCGGAAAAACTGGCCTCTCTGGGTACATTGGCCGCCGGAGTTGCCCATGAGATCAACAATCCGTTGAATTTTATCCATGGGGGCATACTGGGGATCGAATCTTACCTGAATGAGAACGGAAATGAACATCTTGAAAATCTGGCATCCATGATCCAGGGTATCCATGTGGGTGTTGAACGGGCCACAAAAATTGTGGCAAGCCTGAGTCATTTCAGCCGAATGAATGAAAGAAACCATGAGAGCTGTGATATTCATGACATCCTGGAGAATTGTCTGACCATGATTCAAAATGAAACCCGCTACAGGATTGAAATAATACGGGATTATACATCACTTCCGGTGAAGGTAAACGGTAACGAAGGTAAACTTCATCAGGCTTTTCTGAATGTCCTTACCAATGCCTACCAGTCAATTGAGAACAAAGGAACCATAGTCATTAAAACCATGGTCGAAAACGACCAGGTTTACACCTCAATAACCGATAGCGGCACGGGTATAAGTCCCGATGTTCTGCCCAGGATCTTCAATCCTTTTTTCAGTACAAAGGATCCCGGCAAAGGGACAGGTATGGGATTATCCATTACCTATTCGATTATCCAGGACCATCAGGGGTCAATCAATTATCAATCAATCACCGGAAACGGAACTACTGCGGTAATAAAGCTGCCTGTAAGCATAATATCGTGAACCGGGTTTGCCGGATTCGGACTGTCACTTTGGCATTTTTCGAACCGGATAACCGAATTATGTCTTTGCTATATTTATCTTTGTTTTGAAATAGCTTGCACACACTATTTACCACAGGAGAAGGATAATGAATGGCAAACGCCTCATAATCGGATTCTTGTTAATCCTGTCCGTACCTCGGATGCTTGCCCAGTCTGAACCCTATAACTTTAACCGGTTGGATATAACGCATGGTTTGTCGCATAACCGGGTAAACTGTATTTTTAAGGACAGCCAGGGATTTATGTGGTTTGGCACCCTGTCCGGGCTCAATCGCTATGATGGTTACACGGTTAAGGTTTTCAGACAGGATTTGCATGATTCATCCTCGATCAGTGACAATGATATTATCAGCATTGCCGAGGACACAAAAGGGCGTTTGTGGATCGTTTGCGGACAGAGATTCAATGTGTATGATCCAACTACGGAATCCTTTCACCGGGATCCAGGGCCCTTTCTTCGGGAGTATTCGGTTCCTGGTTCCTCCATATTAGGAATTCATAAGGACAGAACGGGAAATCTCTGGTTTATTTTTAACCAGGCGGGCTTATACCGTTATGAGGCACGGACTAAAAAAGGAACCCTCTACACACATAACGCCTCGGATACTGCATCACTGAGCAGCAATGACATATCTGCTGTTGCACAAGACATGAATGGAAGTATGTGGATCGTCAGTCAGCAGGGAGTCCTCGAAAAGATGGATATAAGCACTGGCAGGATTACCGATCGGTTTTATCTGCCCAAGGTCAAAAACAACAATGCCCGCCAGTTTTATAACATATATATCGATCTGGACGGGGACATCTGGGTATATTTTACCATTGATCCGCTGGGGATTTATTATGTAAACCCGGTCAAAAGGCACATCAGGTACCTGCACAGGGATAGGAGCAAACAAAGCCTGAATAACGATATTGTCAATGGCGTCGTGCAGGATGACAGCCGCAGAATCTGGATCGCAACGGATCATGGCGGCATTAACCTGCTCGATAAAAAGGACTTTAGCATTCAATTCCTGATGAACAATCCCAACGATGAAAAGAGCCTGAGTCAGAACAGCATCAATACTATTTTCAGGGATCAGACTGGTATTATCTGGATGGGGACGTTCAAGAAGGGTATTTGTTATTACAACGACAACATCCTGAAATTTCGCACCTACAAGAACCAAAGCGGAAATTCAAACAGCCTGAGCTTTGATGACGTCAATTGTTTTGCCGAGGACAAAAGAGGTAACCTCTGGATCGGAACGAACGGTGGAGGCCTAATCTACTTCGATCGCCCCAGCAATCGCTTCTTTACTTACATGAATGACCCTGCCAATCCTGCCAGCATAAGCAGCAACATCATTGTGAGCCTTTGTATCGACAGGGATCAGAAATTATGGATCGGTACTTATTTCGGAGGATTGAACTGTTTCAACGGGAAGCGTTTTATCCGTTACAAGCACAATCCACAGGATCCGAAAAGTCTTGCTGACGACAGGGTCTGGGCAATCTTTGAAGATTCACAGGCCAATCTCTGGGTGGGGACCCTCGGCGGCGGTCTCGATCTGTTTGATCGTGAGAACGATGTATTTTATCATTACCGAACGGGCGGTGTTAATTCAGTTCATTCTGACTTCATCTCGTCACTCACTGAGGATATTGGGGGCAATTTGTGGATTGGAACAGCCTCCGGAGTGGATGTGCTGGAAAAACAAACCGGGCAGTTCATCCATTACGGTCATGATGGCAGCGATCCAAGGAGCCTGAGCAACGATAATATTTATTCGATACTCCAGGACAGCCGGGGGAATATCTGGATAGGAACACGTGTAGGGCTTAATCTGTTGGATAGGACGACAAAAAAATTCAGAATATTCCGTACAGATAACGGATTGCCCGACAATACCGTATTTACCGTGCTGGAAGACAACCAGCAAAACCTTTGGGTAAGCACTGCCAACGGACTGTCAAACATCATTTATGAAAATGTTCCCTATTCCGCTGAGAATTCAAGCGACGCTTATACCTTTTCATTCAGAAATTATGATGAATCCGACGGCCTGCAGGGAAGGGAGTTCAACGATAAGGCGGGATTCAGGAACAGCCGGGGAGAACTGATATTTGGAGGCGCCAATGGTTTTAACATCATTCTACCGGAGAACATCACCCTAAATAAGCAAACACCTAAGATAGTATTTACAGATTTTCAGATCTTTAACCAGAGTGTTATTGTATCCAAAGAGGACAGGGGGCGGGTGATTCTGTCCCGGGCATTGAATGAAACCCAGCATATTACGTTGAAATACAAGGAAAATGTCTTCTCAATCGAGTTTGCAGCACTCAGCTATTTCCACCCGGAAAAAAACAAATACAAATACATACTCGAAGGATTCAACAAGGATTGGCTGACGACCGATGCAAAATTGAGAAAAGCAACCTATACCAATCTCGATCCGGGAGAATATACGTTCCGGGTCAAAGCATCCAACAATGACGGATACTGGAATGAAGATGGGATCAGTATCGGGATCACCATACTCCCTCCTTTGTGGAAGACCAAATTTGCATTGGTCCTATATTTTTTTCTGGCCCTGGGGTTTATTTACCTGGCCAGAAAAATGGTGCTTGACCGGGCGCGTATAAGATTCAAGCTGGAGCAGGAACTTCGCGAAGCACAAAGGATACGTGAACTGGATCTTATGAAAACCAAGTTCTTTACCAATGTAAGTCACGAATTCCGCACGCCACTGGCTTTAATAACAGCGCCGCTCGATAAAATCATCAAAACAACTAAGGACCAGGAGCAAAAGCGTCAGTTTACCCTTATTCAGCTTAATGCCAAACGATTACTGAACCTTGTGAACCAGTTGCTTGATTTCAGGCGCCTGGAGGTACAGGAGTTTAAATTCAGTCCCTCCTACGGAGATATTGTCAGGTTTATCGGGGATATCGCCTATTCATTTTCTGATATGGCTGAAAAGAAGCACATTCGGTTTTCCTTCCATGCAGCTATGGAGAAACTCAATGCTTTATTTGATAACGACAAGCTTGAAAAGATCATATTCAATTTGTTGTCAAATGCGTTCAAGTTCACACGTGAAAACGGATACGTTGAGGTTGCGATGGATATTCACGAACAGAAAGCCGGCAATTTTATCCGGATAAAAGTGATGGATAACGGTATCGGCATTCCTCCCGATAAACAGGAGAAAATCTTCGAACGCTACTTTCAGGTAGATGGACAGGGAGCAATTATTAACCAGGGAAGCGGTATTGGGCTGTCATTGACCAGAGAATTTGTTAAAATCCACGGTGGCACAATTGCGGTGGAAAGTGAACCTGAAAAAGGAAGCTGTTTTACCGTATTGCTTCCACTCATTGAATATCAGGGGAAACTTGCCGAACCGGAACTACCCGAAAAGGAGCAAGAGTTATCTCCGCAAAACTATGCCCAGCTTGATGCAGAATATGATAAGGACCATCTGCTGGGTACTCACAAGCCCTTGTTACTGCTGATCGAAGACAATGAGGATTTCCGTTTCTATCTCAAGGACAACCTGATTCAGCGGTATTCAATCATCGAATCTGCCAATGGCAAGGAGGGGTGGGACCAGACCCTCAGGTATTTTCCGAACCTGATCGTCGCGGACATCACTATGCCTGAAATGGACGGCATTGCGCTATGCCGCACCATTAAACAGGACAGAAGGACTTCGCATATACCCATCATCCTGCTTACGTCAAGAGCATCTGAAGAACAAAGGGTTGAAGGATTTCAGGCCGGTGCAGATGATTACATTACCAAGCCTTTCAGCTTTGAGATCCTCGAGCTGCGGATCAAGAACCTCATCGCTGAGCGCGAAATGCTGAAGAAGCTTTTTCAAAAGCAGATCGAAATAAATCCCGGCGAGATCAGCATTACATCGATGGATGAAAAGCTGATAAGAAAAGCGCTTGAGACGGTTGAAAAGAATATTTCAAATCCCGATTTTTCAGTTGAAGAGCTGAGTCGTGAACTGGGCATGAGCCGTGTACACCTGTATAAAAAGTTGCTGTCGCTTACCGGTAAATCACCTATCGAATTTATCCGCAGTGTTCGACTAAAAAGGGCTGCCCAGTTGTTCATGAAAAGTCAGCTGCGGGTATCCGAAATTGCTTTCCAGGTTGGGTTCAATAATCCCAAATATTTTTCAAAGTATTTCAAACAGGAGTTTGGTCAATTGCCATCGGAATACGCTGAAAATCAAAGGGTTGAGCATTCGTGATACCCCGCGCGATCCGCTCACCTGTTAACATTTTATACCTGTTTTGGCAACAATCTGTCCCGGCAGGTTAACAATTACACACCCTCTTCATAACATTTAAAATCTCCGTTCCGGATTTATTCCTTCAACTTTGAATGGGGAATGGTTCTCCTTTTTGCTTCATTCTCATTTTGTTAAGAACGGTTTTATTTGCTATGTCTTATGATGTCCTTGCGTCATTTCATTTACCTCTTCAGTATATTCTGCTGCCTGGCATGTCAGAAAGGGAAGTTCCAGGAACTGGAGGATGGTATTGTTGTTCAGCCTGATCCCAAGACTGCCGGCGGGTTACATCTTGTTAAGCTTCAGGTGGTCTCGGACAAGGTCATTCATGTTATGGCAACTGGTACGGACAGCTTCTCCTCGGAAAAAAGTCTTGTAGCTGTTGATCTGAAGAACCCGGGAGTCGACTGGAAAGCTACACAGCAGAATGATCACGTAATTTTATCTACTTCCTGCATCAGAGCCATCGTATCCTTAAAGACAGGAGAAATTTGTTTTACGGATACTATGGGCAGGAATCTGCTGAAGGAAAAACAGGGAGGCGGAAAGATTTTCAGGCCTGTTTCGGTGGATGGCGTGTCATCATTCCAAATATCCCAGCAGTTTGAATCACCGGGGGATGAAGCCATTTATGGTCTGGGTCAGCACCAGAACGGCATCATGAATTACAAGGGCAGGGATGAAATTCTTTTCCAGTACAATTCGAAAGTGGCAGTCCCCTTTATGGTTTCGAACAAAAACTATGGCCTGCTGTGGGACAATTACTCCCTGACGAAATTCGGGGATAGCCGCGATTACGAACAGTTATCCCGGTTCAGGCTGTTCGATCCGAAGGGCAATGAAGGCGGTCTGACCGCAACATATATGGACAAAGAGACACTGGGTAAGGTTTTCACTACGCGAACCGAACCGGAGATTGATTATGAGTTTCTGGGTTCCGGAAAAAAATTTCCGGGAGGGGTGCAACTGGGTCAGACCAAGGTTATCTGGAGTGGCAATATTCAGCCTGAGCATTCAGGTAAATACAAGTTCAGGTTATATTATTCAGGCTATATCAAAGTCTGGCTGAACGGAAAGCTGGTGGCAGACCGCTGGCGGCAGTCATGGAACCCGACGTCGTGGCTGTGGGAACTTGACATGGAATGTGACAAGAAATATCCCATCAATATTGAGTGGATCCCTGACGGCAATGAGGCCTATTTATCGGTTAAAGCTTTGCCGGCTGTTAAACAGGAAGATTCGGGACTGACAACCTTTACTTCAGAAATGGGTGATCAGATCAACTACTATTTTATATATGGTGAAACACCTGATGAAGTTATTGCCGGATACCGTGCTGTGACCGGGCGGGCACCGGTGATGCCCCGATGGGCCATGGGTTTCTGGCAGAGCAGGGAAAGGTACAAAACACAGGCAGAACTGCTTTCCATTGTAAAGGAATTCAGAAAGAAACAAATCCCGATTGATAATATCGTACTCGACTGGTTTTACTGGAAAGAAGACCAATGGGGAAGTCATGAATTCGATCGGTCCCGGTTCCCGGATCCCGCCGGCATGGTAAATGAACTGCACAATAAGCTGAATGCGCATATTATACTGTCTGTCTGGCCAAAATTCTATGTAGGCACAAAACATTATGACGAATTCAATGACAAGGGATGGTTGTACGGAAAAAACGTGCAGAATCAGCAGCGGGACTGGGTAGGAAAGGGTTATGTTTCCACTTTTTATGATGCTTTTAATCCTGCAGCCCGTAATCTGTTCTGGGATCAGATCAGGGAGCATTTATATCCCGATGATTTTGATGGGTGGTGGCTTGATGCCACTGAACCCGATATTCTTTCCAATTCATCCGTCGAGCAGCGGAAAGAGCTGATGAACCCGACCGCTTTAGGCCCTGCGGCAAAGTATTTCAATGCTTACTCCCTGATGAATGCCCGTGGTATCTATGAAGGTCAGCGTGCCACAAATCCCGATAAACGGGTATTTATCCTTACCCGGTCAGCCTTCGCCGGACAGCAGCGGTATGGCACCGTCACCTGGAGCGGGGATATCGGCACACGCTGGGAGGATTACAAGGCGCAGATTTCTGCAGGTCTCAATTTTTCCCTATCCGGATTGCCATACTGGACAATGGATATCGGTGGCTTTTCGGTCGAGAGGCGCTATGAACATGCAACCGGCGCGGATCTTGCTGAATGGAGGGAGCTGAACACCCGCTGGTTTCAGTTTGGTGCCTTTTGTCCCATCTTCCGGGTCCATGGTCAGTTTCCCTATCGCGAAATGTTCAACCTGATGCCGGAATCCAGCACATCGTATAAATCCATGCTCTTTTATGACAGGCTGAGATACCGGCTGATGCCTTACATCTATTCGCTTGCCGGTAAGGTTTATCATGATGATTATACCATTATGCGAGCACTGGTAATGGATTTTTCCGCCGATAGAAATGTTCTGACGATTGATGACCAGTATATGTTCGGACCCGGACTCATGGTGGCACCCGTATATGAATACAAGGCACGTACACGCAATATTTACCTGCCATCGACATGCGGCTGGTACGACATTTATTCGGGAACCTACATCCAGGGAGGGATCCTGGTTCAGGCCCTGGCCCCGCTGGATCGGATTCCCCTTTATGCCAGGGAAGGCTCCATAGTACCGTATGGACCGGATATCCAATTCACAACTGAAAAACAAGCTGATCCCATCACCTTGTATGTGTACACGGGCAAAGATGCTGCGTTTGATCTGTATGAGGATGAGGATGTGAATTATGCTTATGAAAAGGGCGTTTTCTCTGTAGTGCCCATATGGTACAATGAACAAAACCGCACGCTGACCATCGGCGACAGAAAAGGTTCGTTCCCCGGCATGCTTGCCAGGCGGACCTTTAACATCATCGTGGTGAACAAGGATAAGCCAGTTGGACTGGATTTCAACAACAAACCAGATAAAACAGTACTGTATGATGGTCAGAAATTATCCGTGAACCTTCATTAAAAACCAATTATACAATAAACCTAAAAAACATGAAAAGAACGTTTAAATACCGGCAAAAATACCGCTTCATGCCAGTATCCGTTTATCTAAAAGCAATCCCGCTTCTGGTACTGATCCTGATTCTGACCGTGTTTGAAATCAATGCCCAGCCGGGCACCCGAAAAATTTTCGGGCAGGTTCTTTCAGCCCTGGATAACACGCCTGTGGTGGGTGCCAACATCCTGATAAAAGGGACTTTAACCGGAACGACCTCGGATATAGACGGGAAGTTCCAGCTGGAAGTACCTGACAAGGCTACACTGATTGTATCGTTTGTAGGTTACCTGACCGATGAAGTAGCGGTTGAGGGTCAGACTGAACTGACGGTACTGCTTACCGAAGATATCACCAGCCTGGAGGAGGTTGTAGTGGTTGGTTACGGTGTGCAAAAAAAGAAGCTTGTCACCGGTGCAACCTCCCAGGTGAAAGGGAGCGATCTTGAAAAGCTGAGCACCACCAATGCCCTTCAGGCCCTTCAGGGACAAACCACCGGTGTGAACATCATGTCATCTTCGGGACAACCCGGTGAAGGCATTAAAGTAACCATTCGCGGACTGGGCACGATTGGTAATTCAGGGCCTCTGTATATCGTTGACGGTGTGCAGACAGGGGATATTAAATATCTGAATAATTCCGACATTGAATCGATTGATGTACTGAAGGATGCCGCTTCAGCTGCAATTTACGGTTCGCGTGCGGCCAATGGTGTGATCCTGATCACGACCAAGAATGGGAAAGTCGGCAAATCACAGATCACCTTTGACGCATATTATGGAGTAGAGAACCGGCCCAAAAATATTGAAATGCTTGATGCAAGGGAGTATGCCATTATCATGAATGAGCAACACCTGAACTCGGGCGGTAATGTATCCAGCCTTCCTTTCGATGTAGATAACCTGCCTGCATACACTTCTGCAGGTCCGGCCAATACCGACTGGCTCGATGAAATGTTCGTAAAGAATGCCGTTACCCAGAACTATTCACTGGGGGCAACCGGAGGGAACACACAGACAATTTACTCCCTGTCGCTTTCCTATACAGGGCAGGAGGGGATTGTAGGCGGCAGTTCCGTATCGAACTACGCCCGTTTCGGTGGTCGTCTGAATTCGGAGAACCTGCTGTACAACGGTAAGTTAAAAGTCGGCGAGCACCTGAATTTCACCTACGTCGAAAGGCAGGGAATCGCGGTAGGTGATCAGTACAACAACAGCCTCCGGGGTGCATTCAACACGAGTCCGCTGTTGCCCATGTATGACGACAACGGAGAATTCTTTAATACGGCTGCAAAGGATGAGGAAGGCAAATACATCTACTGGAACAATACAGAAGCCAATCCCTATGCCAGTATGATCATCAGCAACCAGAACCGTACAAACAACCAGAAGCTGCTGGGGGATATCTACGCAGAGCTTGAACCTGTAAAAAACCTCAGGTTCCGCGTATCGTTCGGTGTCGATTATTATGCAGAGGACTACCGTTCCTTCACACCCATCTACCAACTGTCGATCTATGCATTCTCCGATAAAACAAGAGCAACCCAGAGCCAGGCCAAGAGTCTCACCATGAACCTCGACAACACACTGAGCTATTCACTGAGCACCGGTTCACACAATGCACAGGCCATGATCGGTATGTCGGCACGCGCATACAATGGTTCATATGTATATGGAGAAAACACCGATCTTGCATTTGACGATTTCGATCATTCCTGGTTGTCGAATGCAACCAATGAGGATGGCGCATTGAAGAAGCTATCGGGAGCCCCTTATGATCAGGACCGGCTGCTGTCGTACTTCGGACGCATCCAGTATAGTTTTAATGAGACCTACCTGCTGAATGCCACCATGCGGGCCGACGGATCGTCAAAATTTGCAGAGGGTAACCGCTGGGGCTACTTCCCTTCTCTATCCGTAGGCTGGGTTTTATCGAACGAAGCCTTCATGAACGCTGCCTCAAAATTCGTCAATTTCCTGAAATTGCGCGCCAGCTGGGGACAGAATGGAAACCAGAACATATCATCGTTCCAATACCTCGCACCCATCGCCTTTACGCAGGCAACCTATGCTTTCGGGGGCACAGAGGGAATAAACACTACAGGCTCTTATCCCAGCCGTCTGGCTTATGAAGACCTGAAATGGGAAACTTCCGAGCAGATCAATATCGGTTTTGATTCCCGTTTTATTGATAGTAAACTGGCTGTTACCTTCGACTGGTTCAACAAATCCACCAAAGACTGGCTGATTGTTGCGCCCGTGCTGGCAACCTTCGGTACCGATCCGCCCTATATCAATGGTGGAAGGGTTGTAAACAAGGGGGTTGAACTTGGTATCTCTTTCAACAGCCGCGTGAGTGAACTGATGTACTCCATTGCTGCTAACACTACATACCTCCAGAACGAGGTAAAAGATATCCCGACCGGCGACGGGATCATCCATGGTGCCACGAACAGTTTGTACAACAATTCAATGGAATTTTACCGGGCTGAATCGGGACATCCCATCGGCTATTTCTGGGGCTATGAAACAGCCGGCATATTCCAGAATACCGGCGAGGTGAATTCCTACACGAATTCCACCGGAATAGTCATACAGCCCGATGCAAAACCTGGTGACCTGCGCTATGTTGACCAGGATGATAACGGTGAGATTGATGACGACGACAAGGTAGAAGTTGGTGATCCCAACCCGAACTTTATCTTTGGTCTTACCCTTTCCGCCGATTATAAGGCATTTGATTTTCAGGTTGTTGCCAACGGCGTAGCCGGCAATCAGCTTGTGCAATCTTACAGAAACCACACCAACAAGTACTCCAATTACAGCTCAGCAATACTGGACCGTTGGACAGGTGAGGGTACCTCCAACAAGATCCCGCGTGTTACCAATGCCAATATCAATTACCAGTTTTCTGACATCTACATCCAGAATGGTGATTACCTGCGCATCAGTAACATAACCCTGGGATTCGACCTGGCCAAGGTAGTCAAACTCAAAATGCTCAGCCAATGCCGTTTATATGCTTCTGTGCAAAACCTGTACACTTTTACGGGCTATGACGGAATGGATGCGGAGGTCGGTTATGGCTTTAACAATGGTGAAACTGACCAGTTCTCATCGGGTATTGACCTGGGTTATTACCCTTCGCCCCGCACTATTTTGGCAGGTATTAGTGTAAAATTTTAAAAGGACCAACATGAAAACTACAAAATTTATAGCCCTTGCTTTTATAGCTTGTTTGTTGAATGCCTGTGGCGAAAGTTTCCTGGATACGGAACCCATCACTACAAAAACGGAATCGAATTATTATACCACGCCCGAGGAAGCCGCAGAAGCCCTGGTGGGTTGCTACGATGCGCTGCAGCTGATCTGGTCGGGGTCGGGAATTGCCATGCCCGTGGCTTCGGATGTGATGTCGGATCTGTGTTTTGGAGGAACAGGCGCAGCAGATGGTGACAGCTATCCCATGATAGACCAGTTTGACAAAACAGTTTCCCCTGCAGACCTGAACCTGTTTGAAGGCAACTGGACAAATTATTATACTGGCATTTACCGTTGCAACGTCCTGATCAGTAAAATGGATCAGGTGAACTGGACCGGCCAGGAATACCTGAGGGGTCAGATTGAAGCTGAAGCCCGGTTTTTGCGTGCTTTTTTCTATTTCGATATGGTTCGCATGTTCGAACGGGTTCCGCTGCTTACGGTCCCGTCGGTTGAGAACATTCCCCAGTCCGAACCCGACCTGACTTATGAAGTCATCACAGAGGACTTGTTGTATGCCATTGAAAACGGCAGTGATGTTCCTTTTGAGGAAATTGCCGAAGCAGATTATGGCCATGCCAATAAATGGTCTGCGGAAGCGCTTATGGCCAGGGTATTCTTATACTATACCGGGTATTACGGGAAAACCGACCTGGTGGGGCTGGTAACCGGTGCTGACGCATTGGCTTACCTTGAAGATGTAATATCAGCCGGTGGCTTTGGGCTGGTTGAGGATTATTCTGACCTGTGGCCCGCGGCTTCGACCTATGCTGCTGCCAAAGCAGGCAAACCCATAGCGGAAAACACCTATGCCGGAGAAACGCATAAGGAAGTAGTTTTTGCCATTAAGTACACCTATACAAGTGATTACAACGGGAATACCGACGGGAACGGATGGCTGGTCATGAACGGTCTGCGCGGCACCAACTGGCCCAAGAGTGGTTACGGATCGGGCTGGGGTGCCTGCACTGTGCTGCCCTCGGTATATTCGGGCTGGGATGCAAATGACAAACGCCGTGCCGCATCCATAATGGCTATTACCGAAGAGGGGATAACATTCGACAATGCCGATCAGAAGGAGCATACAGGGTACATGACAAAAAAATATGTTCCCACCTGCGACAAAAACGGAGCCAGCACAGCTGTCAACCTTGGCGGTGTAAACTTCATGATCGGACAGTTCCAGGATTATTTCTCCATCCGTTATGCCGATGTACTCCTTATGGCTGCTGAACTGGGCAGTGTGAATGCCCTTGATTATGTAAACCTGGTCAGAGCAAGGGCAGGCGTTACTGAACTGGGTGCCGTGGACAAAGATATCATTTACGAGGAGCGCCGCCTTGAATTTGCGTTTGAGGGCATCCGGTACTGGGACCTTTTACGGTATGATCACACGCTTGCCTATGCCGCCGGTAAAGTGGCTTTTAGCGGCACTGTTAAGAACGGCGGAACTGAAGTTCCTAAAATCATCGACGGAAATAACCTGATCGCCACCAGGGGACTTTTCCAGATCCCGAATAACCAGATTACCCTTTCGGATGGCGTGCTTGAACAAAACCCGGGATGGTAAAAGAGCAGAATGACCTTATCAATTCCTTAATAAACAACTAATTCTAAATTAAACGGATTAAACTATGAAAAAGATGAATTTCAGACTTTTAGCAGCTCTGGTTGGTGCGTTAATGCTGGTGTTCGTTTCGTCCTGTGAAAAGGATGAAGAAACGCCCGGTGTTGATTATAACCCGGTATTAAACGACAACTTCAGCTATGTGGTAGACGGGAACAATGTGGTATTTACCACAACAATCCCCGGCAACGTGTGGTTTTCATGCGAAGGTGTGGATTACCCCACGATTGATAAAACTGTTACCGTTTTTCTGGCCAATGCAGGAACCTATACGTTTACCTGCAGCACACTGGGAAGCGGGACTACACTGACTTCGGACGAGTTCGATGTGGTCATTGAGCAGGATGATCTCAGCTTCCTGGACGAAGGTGTATGGAAACTCCTTACCGGCGGCCAGGGACACTCGAAAACCTGGGTACTCGATATCAACGCCGACGGCGAGGTAACCAACCTGTGGAATGCTCCTGTAGCCTACAGCGGCAAAGACGGTGATCCCTATTTCTATTGGGATTACATTCTTACCGACAGCACGGATCAGACCCACCTGAACTGGTCGCCTAAATACAGCGAAAACACCTGGCTAATGCCTGCACTGGATTACGGTACGATGACCTTTACAGCAAATACGCAAACCCTGACAACCGTTCGTCCTGTTGAAGACATCACAAGCGAAACCGGAACTGTCGCCATTGACCTTGAAACCATGCTGATGACGTTAACCGGAACGACCATTTGCCGCGACCTGGGCCGCATCACCGATGTTGAGGACTGGCAGCATTTCAGGATCTACAAGATTACTGAAAACAGTCTTTCATTGGGTGTTAAACGCGTATTGGACGGTGGCAACCCCGGACCATGGGTGGTGGTGTATAATTTTGTAACAAAGACATACAAAGATGCCTATGTTCCTCCGGAAATCATAATTACTGATCCTGTGGTAGATATGTCATCTGTTGACCTTATCGGTACCTGGAAATTTGTAAAGGAAGTACCCATCAACTGGTTCGAATTTAACAATACTGTACCCCTTGAATGGGCCTTCTCCAATAACTGGAACGGTCTGGCCGATTATGAGGCTTCCTCATGGGCAGGATATGTGACAGCGGACACGACCAATCTGGTGAAACAATCACTGACATTTAATGCCGACATGACCTTCAGTGCAATCGACAGTTCAGTTTTTGATGGTCCGGCTGTAGCCAAAACGGGGACTTATACTTATGCTCCCACTGCAACCACCGGGGTTATTACTTTTGACACCTATGCCAAATTCCAGATCGGAACAACCTGGATGAACGCAATCACCAATGCCGTTGATTGGAGAGTTGTTAAGCTGGAAGAGGATGGCAGCATATGGTTTGGTCTGCAGGAAGCCGAAGCCAAATACAAGGCGGTACATTTCAAAAAGGTTGCATCACCTGGTAAAAAATGATAATTATTAATTAACCGCATTATAATCAGAAGGTTTACCGAAGAGCTTCGGTAAACCTTCTGTCTTTAATTCATTCACCTATACGCCATGCAAATGATCTCATTCAAATCCGGAGGCCTGATCTTTTCTGCTTTTGTTATTTTTTCCGGTCTGGTTGCCTGCGACAAACCCGATACGGGGTTTGAACCATATCCCGATGACCTGCCCCAGGTTCCCGATGTGCCTTATACCAGTATCCTGGGTTGTTTCAGTGCGGGAATAGAAGAAAAAACCGCCACGGTACCTGACACCTATGATGAAATCGGTCTGTTGGCCGATTCTTCAACCGCACGTGTAGTCATTGATCCCGAAGTTGTGGTTGCCGAGGTTTCGAAATTCGTTTATGGCAACAATGTGAATCAGTATTGCGGTGATTATAACCTGGTAACCCACCTGGCTGATTATGTATCCCTTCTGAATCCACACATTCTGCGTTACCCCGGAGGACTGCACAGCAATGAATATTTCTGGAGTGCCCAGGGAAGAGCAAATCTGCCGTCGGATTTGCCGCCAAAGCTGCTTAACGGCTCCAGGCAACCTTACACGCCCTATTGGGTACCCGGTTTTTACGGCGATTCATGGAATTTCAATCTGGATGATTTCTATACCTTCCTGAAAAATACCAGCAGTGAGGCCTTGTTTACGGTAAATTACAGTTATGCCCGTTATGGAACCGGACCAACACCCTTACAAACTGCAGCACATCTGGCTGCAGAATGGGTCAGGTATGATTACAGGAAAACCCAGGAATTGGGGATTCCTCCCACCCGCTATTGGGAGATCGGAAACGAGAATTGTGCCAGTTGGGCCTCGGGCTATTATATCGATCCGGCTCTGAACCAGGACGGACAGCCCGAAAAAATCACGCCAAAGCTTTACGGACAGCATGTTGTTGTTTTTGCCGATTCAATGCGCAAAGCGGCTGCAGAATTTGGTCATACGATATACATAGGTTCACA
>JGI11641J44799_10000084_pt1 | contig 23221 bp, 24 predicted proteins | sample WetSurSiteA1Bulk_FD_44799 | JGI IMG/M metagenome (IMG submission 44799) | reverse complement strand
TTTGCAGTATCGTCATCACTACTGTACAAATTAGAACTGCACAAAGAAAAGAGATGGACGAAATAAATCAACTTTTCGATGAACCAACATTCGACTAAAAACTAATCACAGATGCTATTGCTGTACGAAAAATCCTGCTGCAATAAAGGGGAAATTGCAGCGGGGTTTTTTATTTTAAAGTCCTTCAGTTACTTCAAAAATTTCGTCTGCCAGAATTCCATGAGCTTCTTTATGAACTTTAATGGCTGATTCTTTATCCGGAGCTTCAACAAGGCAGAATACTCTGCCATCCTTTTCATTGAACCAGTATTTTAAATAATTGACTCCAAATTTTTTTTGAACCTGGAGATCTTTTTTATGTGCTTCTGCAATTGCGTCAGAAGTTAATCCATGAACTTTGTGATGAATATCCAAAAATAACGGCATACAGCCTCCTTTAAAAAATATATTGCCTTAGTTTTATTATATATTGATGAAATTAATTACACGTATTCTAAATTCATTTTACAAATCATTATTTAATTTTCAAAACAAGCATAGTCATATCGTCTCTGAGTGGTTCCTTTCCCCTCCAAATATNTGCCGCACTAACTAAACGAGTTACGATTTCCTTAGCTGAATATTTAGAGTATTCTTTTAATTGTTCCTCTAAGAATCTCGTTTCGTACATTTCCTCTTTTAAATTATAAAGTTCGGTTACTCCGTCGGTCATCAGAACAATTATATCACCGGAAGAGATTGAGTATTGAGTTTCCTCATAATCAGCTATAAAAAAAGCTCCCAGAGGAATCCCCTTTAGAATAATGTGTTCAATTTCTCCGGTGTCTGCCTTGTAGAGCAAAGCCGGTGGAATTCCGGCGCCGGAGATTTCTAATTTGTTACTTGAAATTCTTCCAAATGCGAGAGTCATATAAAGTTTAGGAAGCTTCATTTGTTTGATAGCAGTTGAAGCGTGTCTCATAAATCCGGACACTGTTTTTCTTGTTGCATATTCGTTAAAGAGCATTTTTATTGCCATTACCATTGTGCTTGCACGTGCACCATGCCCGGTTGCATCGCCAATAGCAAAAGTTAATGAGTCATCGTATGATTTTGTGTAGTCGCAGTAATCACCACCGACTTCATAAGCAGTGCTCATATGAAATGCAATATCAACAATATCACAAGAAGGATTTTTTCCCGGGAGCATTGAGAGCTGTAATTCTTTGACCGATTCAAGCTCATCGCTTTTCCGTTTATGTTCTGTTTCCAGCAGCTGACGGCTTAGCCGAAGTTGTTTTGATTTTATAAAAGCATCGCGTATGCTGAATTCGATCCAGTAACTTGCACTCATTAGGAAAAGATTGATTACTATTAAAAATGAAACCGATTGTGTAATTACAATATCGGGCATATTAATGTCATGAACCAATAAAATATAAATACCGATAAATATCCATGTAAATACAGCTGTATAAATAAATTTTATCCTTGAAAGAGTGTGAACAAAAATTATAAAAGCTGTAATTGCTACTGATGAATTGTATAATCCGCCTTCGTAATAAGTGAGTGCAGTTTTCATAATTGTAACTGAAACCGTAGCTAAACCGACAATGACAATCAACTGAAAATGTTTTCTTAATGATTTAAACCCCAGGAGGACAACAGAAGCAAGCATAATGCTAGCCCCAATTATTCTCCATGGTAAAAGTATCTGAGGATCAGCAGGGAAGAATTTTTTGTCCAGGTAAAAACCAACCAGGATAAATATTATAGCACCAAGCAGTAAACCTGCTTGTACTGTTTTCGCTGATTTGTCGCCATACTCCTCTAAAAATTCTTTTTCTATCTGCTTGTTGGAAAAATTTAAAGCCAACCGGTTGAAAGAATCTTCTCTGCTATTTTTAGAAATTGAGAGCAATACTTTGTTTTCACAATAGTTGTTAAATATTAAACGCGGCAAAATTAGATACAGAAGCACTTAACTCAAAGCTAAAATAAACCCTTCATCATTTTTGGATAATCCTGATAAATGTATTTTAAGCTGAATCGAAGTGACAATCGTCAATTAGTTTTTGATTAATGGAATTTTGTTTTGAAAAAACGGCTAATGACAAGGGAAAACCAACTTGATGAACGGTCTTATAAAATATGTTTTGTATCACACTTTAGTGAAATATAGTCTCCAACAATTTATCAGTAACGCTGATTTAATAAAAAGACAGAATTAAACTCACCATTCCTATTTTCCACGCGCATTATTTGTCAAATTAAAAATTAACTAAAGTGTTTGGATAAACTTTTCAAACAATCCCGATAAAGTTTCTTGCATAAACAATTTGCTGTCTGTTTGATTTGAGGTCTTTATTTAGTTTCAACAGTTCGCTGTAATAGAATTTAGCCTTCTTCATATCACCACTAAGTTCCGCAGATTTTCCCGCATTAAATAATGTATTAAACCGGTTAGGATTATTTTTCAATGAAAACTCATATTGTATGAGTGCATCCTTTGGTCGGTTTAAATCCAGATAAAGATCTCCGAGCATTTCTCTCGCAGGAAGCAAAGCTCCCGGTGTTACCGGATTTTTACTTGTTGCATCCTCAAGATCAGCTGCAGCTGTCATCAGCTCTAAAGATTCATTTATCTCATTCTGTGCATAAAGTTTCCATGCTTTAACAACTTTCTTTTGTATTTCTATCTGATCAATCCAGTATTTATTTGATTCGGCATCCCGGAAAGTCTTTTGAAGCTCTTCTAATTTTTTCAGAGACTGTTCTGCGATTTCAATGTTCTTGCTTCTTCCGGCTCCTATTCCTTTTGCATAATAGAGCAAAGCTTCGTACTGTGGAAAATTTTTCCACGGAAAATTCGGATGTGTAAGAGAAAGATTTGCCGCTTCATTCCATTTCTGATATTCAAGAGCGATTCGCCCTGGAATTGCTGCAAGCGAATAGGCAATTTGAGGCAAGGGCTGATAAGGACCGCGAAGTGTATCGAGCAAATAAGAAATTTCCTTTGCTTTTTCATATTGCGACTGTTGTAAATATGCATACACAGCGTAATCGAGTGCATGGAAATAGTGATTTGAAATTTTTCCGTCAACTGGCATCTTCCACGCAGCAGCAGCGGATCGCAAATTCAAGTCAATTGATTCCTGCCAATAACCGAGCCGTGTAAAAATATGAGTAGGCATATGTAATGCGTGAGGAACTTCTGGTGCAAGCTTATAATATTCCCGCGCAACTCTTATTGCAATCGGTGCAAGCGGAGGATAGTCGTATGCATGAATTGCATAATGAAATCCAGCCGGGTGATCTGGTATTATTTTAAGCACACTTTCTGCAAGAGCACCGGCTTCCTTTTGTATCTTATACGATTTATCAGTCGGAGAAACTGTTGCCAGCATCGATAGAACAGAAAACATTTTTGCTTCAATATCGTCCGGCAATTCATCCGTGGCCGTTTTCCAGCCAACTCTGAATGCTTCTAATCTTTCCGGTTCAGATTTGTTTAGCCCATCCTCAAAAAATGAAGCAACTGCAGCACCGTATAGTTTTTCCTTTTCTGTCTCCGCAAGCTTTAAAGCATTTTGCGAAAGAGCAAAACCATCATTCAAAGTTTTCTCATCAGGAATATCCGGCCAGAGCGGATGAATGTATGTCATTGCTTTTCCCCAGTATCCCCAGAAACAATCTTTATCCAGTTCAATAACTTTGTTGAATGTATATTCAGCATCGTCGTAAGTCATATGGTGAATGAGTGCAATACCGAAGGCTATCAATGTATCCAGCTTTGGACTGCAACCATCTGAGAACTGAACCGTTCCGCACATTATGTCAGGAGTTAAATATGTTTTTTGCGCCTCAGAAACTTTTTGATCAGAACACGTGATAAAGAAGAAAGTTAAAATGAATATCAAACCAACCAACTGATTGCGAAAGTCTTGTTGTAATTTTGGAGCAGTTATTTCCCGGTTCATATAATTTTCCTCCTAAAAATTAATGGGCTAAAAAATTATTCAAGCACCCGGGCTATGGGAGAGTATATCAAAACTAAATATTAGTTTGACAATTGGCAAGTGAGATTATTAATGTCCTAAACTTCTGAAAAAGGAGAATAATTTTTAGTTTTAAAAGCAGTTAGTATTGGTAATAATAATTGGGGATCAATTAAGCTTTTTTACTTCAGCTTCCCACTTCCGCATAGTCCCCAGTAACCCGATAACGGCTAGTCCTGCAAAAGAAAGCGGAGCTAAAAGAGGCTTATCTTTTTCATTCTCTTCGTGTTGGCGTTCTTCAGCGGTTAAGTTAATTTCTTCTTCTTCGATATGGAAGTACAAGCCAGCGCCAGCAACTATGAATGAAGCAAAGAGTAAAATCTGAAACCACCGGAGTAATTTTTCCTTCCACGTGATTACCAAAATTATCCCAAGCACAATACCAATCATGCTAAAAACAAGAGGAATGAAAACCATGATTTCCACTTCAAATGTAGACCAATGCTCCATTGTTGTATCTAAAAGCAGGAAGGCAAAACCGATGGTTGTTATAAGTACTAGTAATCTGTTAAGTGAATATTTTTTAATCATAAAACCCCCTTAAAAGTTGTAGTACAAAAATAATAGTTATTAATGTGAGAAAGAATTTAATTCTGAAACCAGTCGTTCGATCAGCAAGGATTTGATCTAAAATCCTAACACGCCCATAGCAATTTCTTTAAAAAATAAAACAATGTTAGCCAGAGAAATTACTATCAAACCTTAATAAAGAATTCATCAATGTTGGCTGAATATATCTTCGAGAATTATGTAAAACTTTATTTGCAAGTAAAAGTGACACTAATTATTCAATAATTTAAGACGACAAGAATGATTTCGAGCATTAAAATTATTTAGGATATATTTTCATTGGCACACAGGTTGGGTACAGAGGTAAGCTAATAACTATAGCGAGAGAACACCGACAATCTATTTAATATTCCTCGGTATATTGATCTTTAGTATCATCATTACTTCAGGCAAATAAGATTTACACAAAGAAAAGAGGTGGATTAGTTAAATGAACTTTTCGATGAAACAACCTACGAATAAAATTTAGCCCCAGATTCTATTGCAGTAAGAAAAACTCAGCTGCATTTAGGGGGAAATTGCAGTTGGGAATTTTAATTTATTGAGTAGTACTCATACTTGTATCACGGTACAATTTCCATTTGGCGTTTAGAAGAGGAATTAGAATTGTTTTTCAATCCTTGAAGCAGATTAAAAAATTTTTAGTTCTACACTAATAATTCTGTGAATGCAAACGCAACTTAATTCAAATACAAAAAAGCATCAAACATCCAATAGAAAGGAATTTTAGTTACTGCTTTAAACTTTTTTCCCAATCGCAAATATTCGCTCGTTGCTTATTTCAAAATCGTAAGGGTTACGCTTGTCAAAGAATTCCAGAAGAAATCCTGCCTGGCTAAAGTAGTTGACGATTTCCTCCTGAGTAAAGAGAGTAAAATATGATTTGGTTTTAATACCAAGCAGATCCTTGATATATCTTTCGGTTGTTCCGGCTTTAACTGCAACGAGCAGATAGCCTTCAGGTTTGAGCACTCTACGGAACTCGGTGAATATTTGGGGGATATAAATTTTTGGCGTGTTGATAATTGAATAATAAGAGATTATTCCGTCAAAAGTATTATCATCAAACTGCATATTGCTGATATCAGAACATTCAAACTTCATATCAGCATTGTATTTTTTTGCAAGCTCTATACATTTCTCTGAGAGGTCCATACCAACAACTTTAAATCCTTTTTCATATAAATATCTTCCGATGTGTGCTGAAGGTCCGCAGCCCGCATCACAAATCAGCGAATTTTTGTTGAATCTTGCTGCGAAAGAATCGAGAAGTTTCCGGTCATATTCTTTTTCATTCATCTCGTTGTGGAAAAGATCGTGATATTTTTGAGCAGCGAGGTTGTATGCCTGGCGAGTTAGTGAGTTTATCGAATCAAGAGTATCCATTTTCTCTGAGTTTTTTGACTCTTATTATTGTTCAGTCTAAATATCCAAATCAAAATTATTTCAAAATGAAAGAAGCGACAATTACTTATATTTCTTTATGGTTGACTTTCCAGGTGAACTTTAAGGTTTTTAAGCGTCTTCTCAATCATACGTTGCCAGTTTGGTTTAATTATAAAAAAGTTCAGTAATGGTCCTATTAGAAACCAAGGCGGGCTATACTCAATGATATATGTAACATTTGTTTTACTTGCTTTATTTTCAAACTGCCACTGCATCTTATGCGGAAGGCCAGTACGCACTATGCCCTGCCATCCGACATTTTCTTTGAAATAGTGAATCTCTGTTTCGAGATTAAATTTCAAACATCCAACAAAAGCTTTATAAGCATATCTAGTATCGTTCCCCCTATGTGTCTCAGTTGTTGGCTTAAGGTCAACTACCCCTTCCCTCCATTCTGCCCAATGTTTCCAATCGGAAGCATAAGCAAAAACATCCTTAACGGGTTTATTGATTTCTATACTTGCTTCGACTTTAGTCATTTTCATTATTAATTTCCTGTTTTATATAACAGAATTAATATTGATTATCATTGTCTCTAATTGGAGAAATGAATATTGGGGGACAGTTAAGAAACAAATCACCCTTAACTTAACTTTTATTTGTGTAATACTCAATTGAAAATCAGCAAGTGTTTGAAATTATATTAAACATTGCCTCGAAATGATTCAATTTTAATTGGTCATTAGGAAAATATTTTTGTACATCAGATTATTAAATGGCAGATAAATAATTTGAGAAATAAATTTAGTTGAAGTTTTAATCGACAGTTTTTCCAACTCTCATATGCAGAGGCCAGTAAATTTTTCTTTTAATTTTTGCATTTTCCCAGGCTTTGGTTAAATCATCCCATATTTCATTTAAAGGATGACGACCAGTTTTTTGAAGATAAATTTTTGTTCCGGACCAGCTGCTTAAAAATCCTGCAACCTGATTAAGATCCCATTCGGTTATCATTTTAAACTCAGGTGGAGTTAATTCATTAAATGGGAAAGGCAGATCGCCGTAACGAGTATCAACGTAGCGGAATTGTTCAGGCCAATAATCCCTTAGAATTTCAGAATAATATTTATCTAATAAAATATCTATAGACGGATTTATCTTAAAGAGATGATATCCCCATACCGATATGATTCCCCCGGGTTTCAGAACTCTTTTTACTTCTGCATAAAATTTTTCAAAATTAAACCAGTGCACAGCAGCAGCAACCGTAATAAGATCTACACTTGAATCTCCGAGAGAAACTTTTTCTGCAGGTTCTACGCGGTAATTTATTCTGGGGTGCTTGAATGCTTGTTCCAGCTGATCTTTACTAGCATCGGTCGCAAGAACATTGTCAAAATAATCAGCAAGTGATCTGGCTGCCTGTCCATTTCCCGTTCCGCAATCCCATGCCTGTTTATGATCATTGCAAATCCCGGAAAGATATTCAAAAAGTTCTGATGGATAACTTGGTCTGTATTTAGAATATGTTTCTGCGAGTTCTGAAAAATGGTCTTCGAACTTCATTTATAAAGTATTAAAAATCGTTGATTATATTGTTAAATCTTTTTCAAGCAGTGAATAAATCACACTGTCGAGGAACTTGCCATCGAATAAATAGTTCTCTCGAAAATACGCTTCTTTTTTAAAACTAACCCTTTCAAGAACTTTCTGTGATCTTTCGTTTAATGGATTTACATTAGCTTCGATGCTGTGGAGATTCATTTCCTCAAAGCCAAATCTGACTATTTTGTTTATTGTTTCAAACATGTATCCTTTCCCCCAGTATTCCGGTTTAAGCACGTATCCTATTTCCGCACGACAGTGTTCGGAAAATATTCTGATGAATCCAATGTAACCAATAAAACTATTCGAATCCTTTTCAATAATAGCCCAATTTATGCCCGTTTCTTTTTTATACGATTCTTCAGCCGTTTCAATCAGCTTTTCGGAATCGTTGATAGAATGATGCCGGGGCACGTCCATATATTTCATAACTTCATTATTCGACCTGATGAGAAAAATTTCACTTGCATCGTTCAAATAAATTTTTCTGAAGCGAAGTCTTTTTGATTCAAGCTCTGGAAATGTTTTGAAAATATTTTTGTTTATTTCAGTCGACATTGAAAATAACTTTTACTTTCTTTTTGAAGCTTCTTCAGCAAGATTTGTTAATTCTTTTTTATAAACAGGAATGAGAAAAATCTTCGAGAGCATAAATTCCACCTTCTTTATCAGTCCGGAAAATGCCGAAATTTCTGTAGTGAACGTGACAAAGGATTTCTTTCCATCGGACCGCGGATCAACAGTAAATGTTGTTACGTATCCTGTGTCATTTGTCTCAATGAGAGTTCTCCCTGGTTCCGGTTCAGAAACCACAGTGCGAAAAGTCTGAACCTTTCCCACAACTTTCATCTGAACTCGTACAACTGTTCCCGCACCAACTCCTCCCTGCTCAACAACCAGAGAAACAAACGGTGGTTTGGGCACTATCTTTGGATGCGACTCTCTGTAATCAGCAATGATTGAATAAACAATCCTCGGTGGCGAGTCAATTAATTTAGAGACTGAAAATCGGTAATCACTCATTTTTTTTATTATAGAATGTTATGCCTTCACTTTTTAGCTTTTCCACCCACATTTCTTCAAGAGCTTCAAGTTCCTTTTTCAATTCTTTTTCTGTCTCATCTTTTAGTTCAATCTCGTCGAGTATTGAAATTTCAAATTGATCTTTGCCAAGTCTTTTGAAATCTTCCGCAAGATTGCTGTAAGCATGTTTACCCATTTCAAGTTCGAAAGTTATTCCCCGAATCTTTGCTGGCAGATTGAGGGAATTCCCGATGAACATTATGTTTTCCGGTTTATTCTTCACAACAAATATTCCAGCCGGATGTTTTTGATTTTTATATTCTTTGATGAGTTCTTTTTTGTTGATCATTAATCTTTTTAATAAATAATTTGATTAATCATTCATGTTCAAGCAAAACTTAAGATAAAATTAAGGAAGTTCAAATTTTAGAAACTCAATTGGTGATGCAGGTCAATAATTAAAGAGAGACTATTTTCTTCCTATTTTTTGAATTTACAACTAAGTTATTTAATCATTAATATTTTTAAACAATAAAAACCATTTATGAGAATAACACGCAGGGAGTTTTTTATTAAATCAGCAGGTGCGATGGTTGTTGTATCTTCTTCCGGTCTGCTAAGTTCAGTTATTACCAGCTGTACGGATAATTCAACCAACCCGGTTAACAGCACGCCCTTAACTACAATTCAAGGAACTGTGGTTAATAATGAAATCACAATTGTTTTGGCTTCATCTCCGATTGAAAATATAAATACAAGAGCGCTGATCAAATATAATGGCGGTAATGGCGCAATACTTGTTGAGCACAATTCTGATGATACTTACAAAGCATTATCGGGAATTTGCACTCATCAAAGTTGTATTGTGTCGGCATTTGATGGAAGCAACAGCGTTTTTGTTTGTCCTTGTCACGGTTCTCAATTTGATCTAAATGGGAATGTTAAGCAAGGTCCGGCAACGACTAAGCTAAGAACTTACAGTACGAGAATTGAGAACGATTCACTAATAATCAGTCTTTGAAAAATTATTCTTGTTTTAATTCTTTTCCCCAGAATGCAAACCATACTGTCCCGATTACTCCGCAAATAAATGCAGTCATAAAATTTGTGAATGGAGAAATATCCCAGAGAAATGCACTGCTTAAGGCAGCGATCGAAACAACAACATCTCTGAAAAGATAATAAGTCCCAAAAGTTTCGGCTTTCGCATTTTCCGGAGCCAAGTCCATTATTAATGATTTTCGTGTAGGCTCACCAACTTCTTTCAGGCCCCTGATGATAAATGCTATTACTAAAGCTGCAAAAGAATTGGAAGAATATATTGCCAGTGGAAAAATCGTGAAGAAAACAAATGTGACTATTATGAAAGGCTTCTTGAAATATCTATCCGCAAAGTGAGCAATGGGGATATAAACAATTACAGACGTAATCATTTCAACAGCAGTAAGAATTCCAAACTGAAAAGCAGTAATGCCAAGAACATTAACGCACCATATAACAACGAAAGCGTAAGGAATCTGTTCAGCAAATCTTATGAGTATATCCGAGACTAATAAATTTTTTAGTGCCGGATTAAAATATTTAAGTCTTAATAAATCTTTCAGCTTACTGCTTTTTGGCGCGACTATTTCATCCTGCATTAAATAATGAATTACTATTAGTGCAACTATGCCAAGCGCGAAGGCAGTGATAAAAGATATTCTGATTCCAATAGTAGTGCCGTAAATGGAAATGAAAATTCCGCCAAGCAGCGGACCGAGGGACATCGGAATTCTTTTTACTATTGAATGAACAGTTATTCCCATTGTTCTCTTATTTGCCGGAACTGCTTTTGAAATCAAGCTCATTATCGCCGGGAGCGAAACTGCACTCCACGCAATAAAAAGTACAGAGCCAATAAAAACTGCTTGCCAGGATTGGAAAATTATTACGATTAAATATCCAAGCATTGCAACAGAAGTAAAGAGCATCAGAGCTTTTTTATATCCGATTCTGCCACTTAAGTAACCACCGGGGAAAGAATAAAGAGCGCTTAACAGATTGTCCATTGCATTCAGGAAACCGACGGCAAGGTTAGTCCCGCCAATTGCGAGTATATATAAAGGCAGGAACCGCTCACCCATTTTTTCTCCGAGCATTACCAGCACAACAAGAATAATCATCGCGAAAACGTTTTTATTGATTCCGAAGAAATTTATTAGCTGGTTTCTTAGTGAAGATGAACTTGTCATAAGAAGAATTATTTTTTTATGAGGGAAGGTCGCTATTCGTTTTCTTGTTTCAAAAACTTTTTACTGAACTCATTCTATTTAAATAATCTTTGAAATCCTGGATATGGTTTGAGCGGGATTAATTCGAACTCAATAAGTTTTTTGCTGACATATGGAAGTTTGCTCAATGATTTTTTTGCGTCCTCTTTATTTTTGGTCTCAAGGATTAACACGGCTAACTTTTTTTCTTTTCGGAAATAAAATTCACGCACTATTCCATTCTGATAAAGATTCCAAAGCGCCTTTGCTTCGGCCTTGGCATTCTTTCTAAAATCTATAGTTTTAGCTGTACTTATCTCCTTCTCCAAAGCAATAATTTTCATAAATAGTTCCTTGGCTTATTAAATTGAAAGATTATTTTTTTCTTTTAGTTTGAATTGAATAAAGGTTATTCTTCCAAGCCACGATGGAATACCAATTATTATTGTTAATAAAATAATTCCTACAGGGACGTGAATTACTTCAGGTAAAATATCCGAGTGCGGACCAATCAAAAATATTGCAAGATAGAATCCTATGAATACAGTAACAGCCAGCAATAAAATAAAGACAGCAGAACTTAATATCCATTTAGTCATTTAAATTTTCTTGCTAATTAAACCTCAGCAATACTCTTCAATCCGAATATTTTAACTTTCTTTTCTTTTCCTTTTAACAAGAGCTCCCCGACAAACTCGGAGCGAAGATATTCAGGTAGCTCAATATTTTGAAGCATGTATTCGCTGATTAAAAACCTCTGACCGTACTTGTTGCATTCTTCCTGAATTCTGGCGGTCGTATTTAGAACATCGCCGTGATAAACAATTTCTTTTTTTATAGTTCCGATCCAGGTAACCGAAACTTTTCCGGCATGAAGTGCTGCCTTGAACTCCGGATGAACTCCATATTTATTGAGATATTGTTCCCTGTTCCACTCAATTGCTGTCAGAATATCAAAAAAACAGTTGATACAGCGTGCGTGTTTAACACCTTCTTTAAAGGACCATGTTAAAATTATTTCATCACCAATGTATTGATAAATCTCTGCTTTGGACATAAGTATCGCACCAGTCATATCATGGAAATAATCTATCAGGAAGGAGCTGTACTTTGTATTTCCAATCCTTTCAGCCATTGCTGTTGAGGAATTAAGATCGATAAAGAGGAAAATTTTATTTACTTCTTCAGGAAGATGGTATCTGCCGGTAACATACTTTATAAGATCTCCTGGTCTGTGCAGCCTTCTTATTTGAAGAAAAGCAATTGACACAACAGATACAATCCCAATAATGGCAAGATCACGGGGGAAATTTTCTCTATAAACAGCAGTGTATATTGACTGACTTACAGATAAGTTAAGTGTTATAAAATTGCTTGCTGAATTAATTAATAACTCGTGAAATGCAATCACTACAGAGTAAACCACAGTTCTGAAAACCAGCAGAAACGGGTATGGTTTTTTTCTGAATCGTTCAAGAAATAAAAATTCCTCACAAAGACCAATTGATGTTCCAACTAAAAATCCTATAAAAAATCCTCTAAGAGTTGGTCCGGTACTATCAAGCTTATCAATGTAATGCAGGAGAAAACCTATGATTGCCCCCGCCACAGTTCCCATAACTGTGTAAATTAATACGTGCTGCAGCTTATATTTTCTGGTTAAAAACATTATCTATATGTGAATGACTAAGACAGTACAGAATTAAACCAATGATATTTAGTTAAATTAGAGAAGAATTAAAAATGTATGCATATTTTATTAATAAACGGGAATATCACGTGTTCATCGGTATGACCCCAAAAGACCAATCCAAGGCTTTTTACCGAATGAAATTTTGTATTATTTTTATTGAGAGATGCCAGCTGAAATTTTATATATAAAAAACATGGTGTGTGACAGGTGCAAGAAAACCGTCACCAAAATTCTTTGTGATCTCGAAATTGAGCATAAGCCAGTTCTGCTTGGTGAGGTTCATCTTGACAAGCAAATCGACAAATCCTTAAAAGAAAAACTGAACGGTAGATTATTAGCCGAAGGTTTTGAAATTATCGATAATCGTAAATCTAGAATAATTGAACAGATTAAAAAATCATTAATTGAGCTCATCCAGAAAGAATATCCCGATAAACGAATAAATCTTTCAAAGTATCTTGCACAACAATTAAATCATGACTATTCGTACCTGAGCAATCTTTTCTCATCCGTTGAAGGGAAAACGATAGAACACTATTTCATCCAGCAGAAAATTGAGAAAGTAAAAGAGCTGCTTGTGTACGACGAACTCACTCTTTCTGAAATTGCTTATAGATTGGGTTACAGCAGTGTTGCGCATCTATCAAACCAGTTTAAAAAAGAAACAGGCTTGACCCCTTCTCATTTCAAAACTATTGGTTCTTCCAAAAGGCATTCGCTCGATTCGCTTTAATCAAATAATTCTGTAAATCATTTCTAAAATCCTGTAACAAGCATCGGGAGTTTTAGGATTAAATTTTCGTTGTAAATTTTATAAAGGACGAACAATGAGAATAATTCAAATATTATTCCTTATGACCTCTTTTCTACATAGCTCGTATGCTGAGGATAATGAGAAGCAAAACCTTTTGGAAAGCCAGCAAAAAGTAAATCAATCGCAATCAATGCAAAGGAGTAGTTTAATGCAAGAATCAACAGGTAACTATTTTATAAAATTCATTAACGATCTTAGCAAGATAAAAGCGGGTGATGAAGTCATACTATCATTTTCGCCAAAAGTAAAAGGTGATGAAAACATTATTGTAGAACTGGAAACAGTTCACGAGAAAAAAGCACATATTATCTTAGTGAGTGAGGATCTTGAATATTTCAGTCATCTGCATCCTGATTATGAAGGAAATGGTAATTATTCAGTCAAAACAAATCTTCCATTCGGAGGGAAATACGAACTATTTATAGAGTATAAACCAAAAGGCGGCAAAAAAATAACCGACCGATTTAATTTGAATGCTGATGGGAGTGAAAAGTCAAAAGCTATATTCAAAAGCGAAAGATACCTTTTCGAAGATCAGAATTTATCTGTCATGCTTCATCCAACGGAAGATTTATTTTCAGGAAATGAAATTCATATTCCGGTTTCAATATTAAAAGATGGTAAAGAACTTAATGCTGCAAATTTTGATAACTACCTTGGTGAAAAAGCTCATGCAGTATTAATAGGAATAGCAAACTTCGATTTTCTACATGTTCATCCAATGGTAATGAACAACCAATTGAATCTTCACATGAATATTGTTAATAGCGGGTACTATCGTTTATGGTTACAATTTCAAATTGACGGGATACTTTATTCAACAGATTTTGTACTGAAAGCAAAGCCATCAAATCAGTTAAATGAAAAACAAGAACCAAATCACAATCAGCACAAACATTAGGAGGTAAAATGGAACACAATATGGATCATTCAATTCATTCGCATCACCGGATGATGCACAAAACCGAAAGCAGAATTACTAATCATTCAAATAGGAAAACGCAAAGTACTTTCAGGCTTGCAGTAAGCGCAACACTTCATTGCTTGATAGGTTGTGGAATCGGTGAGGTTCTCGGAGTGATAATTGGAACCGCATTCGGACTGGATATGATAACCACAATGATTATTGCAGTCATTCTTGGATTCATTGGTGGATTACCATTAGGAATTGTTCCTTTGCTTCGTGCTTCTTTTACTTTTAAGAATGCACTCAAAACGGTTATTGTTGCCGAGGGATTGAGTATTGTAGTAATGGAAACCTTCGAAGTTCTAACTCAAATATTAATTCCCGGTGTTATGGAAGCCGGATTAACTGACCCTATTTTCTGGTACGGGATGTTTGCAGCTTTAACAGTAGGATTTATTGCAGCATTACCGGTTAATTATGTTATGATTAAAAAAGGCGTGCGTCATCAGCACTGATAACCTAGTTTGAGCTAAGCGGGAAGAAAGAATATAGTGAAATTGGATTTTAGACTTAAAACTATTGATAATTTTCCCGCTTCCACTTATTGAAGATTGACCTGATTCTGATTTGCCACGTACTTGGCTCCTTTTTTTGTATTATCTATTTTTGCTCACCACAAAACATAAGAAAGATCAAATGAGCGTTGAAGCAAACAAAATTATTTACTCCATGGTTGGAGTAAGTAAATTCTATAACAACAAACCGATTCTAAAAGATATTTACCTCTCTTATTTCTACGGAGCTAAAATTGGTGTAATAGGATTGAACGGTTCAGGTAAATCTTCTCTATTGAAAATTCTTGCGGGAGTTGACAAAAATATTAATGGAGAGACAGTCGTTTCTCCCGGTTATACAATCGGGTATCTCGAACAGGAACCGCAGCTTGATGATACTAAGACCGTCAGAGAAATTGTGCAGGAAGGCGTTCAATCCGTTGTTGATTTGTTAAAAGAGTATGATGAAATAAATGCAAAGTTTGCCGAAACGATGGATGATGATGAGATGACAAAGCTCCTTGAACGTCAAGGTGAAGTTCAGGAAAAAATTGAAGCAACGGGGGGCTGGGATTTAGATGCACGACTCGAAATGGCAATGGATGCTTTGCGTTGTCCTCCTCCCGAGACATTGTGTAAAATTCTTTCCGGAGGAGAAAGAAGACGTGTTGCGCTTTGCAGATTGCTTCTTCAAAAACCCGACATTCTTTTACTTGATGAACCAACAAATCATCTTGATGCGGAAACAGTTGCGTGGTTAGAACATCACCTGCAAAAATATGAAGGAACAGTAATTGCTGTTACTCACGACAGATATTTTCTTGATAATGTTGCCGGCTGGATTCTTGAACTGGACCGCGGCGAAGGAATTCCGTGGAAAGGAAATTATTCATCATGGCTTGAGCAGAAACAAGAAAGATTACGTGTTGAAGAAAAACGCGAAAGCAACAGACAAAAAACTTTACAGCGCGAACTCGAATGGATAAGGATGAGTCCGAAAGCAAGACACGCAAAATCAAAATCAAGAATTACTTCTTATGAAAAGCTTTTAAAAGATGAAAAAGAAAAAGGACAGAAAGAACTTGAGCTTTACATTCCTGTTGCAGAACGACTTGGTGATATTGTAATTGAAACAGAAAATCTAAGTAAAGCTTACGGTGATAATATTTTAATTGATGATCTTACTTTTTCAATTCCTCCCGGAGCTGTTGTTGGAATTATCGGTGCGAACGGCGCAGGCAAGACAACCCTGTTCAGAATGATAACAGGACTGGAAAAACCTGATTCTGGAAATCTCAAAATTGGCTCAACGGTTAAGTTATCTTATGTAGATCAATCACGCGACGCACTGAATCCTGAAAAAAGCATCTGGGAATTAATATCTAACGGAGAAGATACGATAATGCTCGGCAACAGGCAGATAAATTCACGCGCTTATGTTGCTCAGTTTAATTTTTCAGGTGCAGATCAGCAGAAAAAAGTTAGCATGCTTTCCGGCGGAGAAAGAAATCGTGTTCATCTTGCAATGATGTTAAAGCAAGGCGCGAATGTTCTGCTGCTTGATGAACCAACAAATGATCTTGATGTAAATACATTACGCGCACTTGAAGAAGGGATAGAAAAATTCACAGGATGTGTTTTGGTTATTAGTCACGATAGATGGTTTTTAGATAGAATAGCAACACACATTTTAGCATTTGAAGATGAAAGCAAAGTCGTTTGGTTCGATGGAAATTACACAGAGTACGAAGAAAAACGAAAAGAAAGACTTGGTGTAGAAGCTGATCAACCGCACAGAATTAAATACAGGCATTTAACAAGAAATTAATTTAAACTGTAGTATCTTTTTCTAATATTATTCTGCTGATTAACGGTGCCGCGATATTGTTAATTAATACCAATACCCAGAGTCTTCCGTTCAACAGATTATAATCTGCGAAGAGTTTTTGCCAGGAATGACCCATCACGTAATGCCCGAAAACAAATTCAAAAATAATTGTAATGACAACCCAGAAAACCCCTATACCGAGGAGAGTTTTTGTCTTTTTAATCTTCATCATTTTTATGAAAAAGAATATGATAACGAACTGAACAATCAAATAAAGAACAGTTCCGAGTTGATGAGCAGTTTGATCTCCAAATGGTGGAAGCAAAACACCGATTCTAAAAATTGCAACAACTATAGCGCTCACTGCGAGGATGAACCAAACTCCAAGTAACTTCAGATATAACATTTCATAAAACTATTTTTTTCTCTCCCTTGCAACCACCGGCACAAAATCTGCTGGTCTTCCCTGTTTTGGTAATCCGAGTATTTCTCTTGCTCGATCTAGTGCATCGTCAATATTACCGTGCACATTCTCCTCTCCGATTTTTTGAATGAACTCTGCCTGTGCTAAAGCCATAAGCGGCTGGGTGTGAACACCGGACAAAACAAGATGAGTGCCATGCTTCTTTGTTTCTTTCAAGAGCTGTTCAATTGCATGAATCCCCGTTGAGTCAATTGCAGGAACATCACGCATTCTTATAATAATAATTTTAGGCGGGTTTTCAACAATTCTCACCGTATCTCTGAATTTAGAAACAGCCCCGAAAAAGAATGGTCCACTAATTTCAAAAACTTCCACACCATCCGGAACTTTTTTATTCTGTATTGAATTTGTATCAACCTTTTCTTCTTCATCTTCAAGCTCTCTGGTTATAATTCCTACATTAGTAACCATTGCCATTCTTCTCATAAACAGTAATACGGCCAGTATCATTCCTATTTGTATCGCAATTGTTAGATCGAAGATTATCGTCAATCCAAATGTTGTTAGTAGAACAATTATATCACTTTTAGGATATTTAAAAATTTCAACAAACGATCTCCACTCGCTCATATTATATGCGACGATAATAAGCACAGCGGCTAAAGTTGCCATAGGTATCAGCTTTGCCCAGCTTCCGAAAAAAAGCATTATTAGTAAAAGAACCAGTGCGTGAATAATTCCTGCTACCGGAGTTCTCCCGCCGTTTTTAATATTCGTTGCTGTTCTGGCAATTGCCCCGGTTGCGGGAATTCCACCAAACAAAGGAGTAACGATATTTGCCGCACCCTGCGCAATCAATTCCATATTAGAACGATGTTTTCCGCCAATCATACCATCAGCAACAACGGCAGACAGCAAAGATTCAATAGCTGCAAGAATTGCTATCGTTGTTGCCGGGCTGATCAGATTTCTAATTACTTCAAAATCAAAATCAGGAAGATTGGGAGTAGGAAGAGATGACGGTATTTCTCCAAACCTGCTTCCAATTGTTTCAACCGGAAGATGTAAAATTTGAACCAAAACCGTAGCCACAATAATTGCAACTATAGATCCGGGAATTCTATGCGTGATTCTTGGAAAGAATATGATAATGATCAACGAGACGAGTCCTATAAACAAGGACCAGTAATTAAGCGAGAAAAAATTCTGAGAATAGACCACTAATTTCTCAAAGAACTCTGATGGAACCGTTTCAATGTTCAAACCGAAAAAATCTTTAACCTGGGATAAGAATATTATTAAAGCTATACCACTTGTAAATCCGACTATTACCGGATGAGGAATAAATTTTATAATAGATCCAAATCTTGCAAGACCCATTATTACAAGAATAACACCAGCCATTAGTGTTGCAAGTATCAGCCCATTCATTCCAAACTGCTGAACAATTCCGTAAACAATTATGATGAAGGCCCCGGTTGGACCACCTATCTGAACTCTGCTTCCCCCAAGAAAGGAAATTATAAAACCTGCGATGACCGCAGTAATTAATCCTTTATCCGGTGTTACCCCCGAAGCAATTCCGAATGCGATAGCAAGCGGCAAAGCAACTATACCAACAATTACTCCTGCTGTTAAATCCGATGTGAATTGTTTCCTGGAGTAATTTTTTAGAGTGGTGAAGAGTTTGGGTTTTAACATCAATTAATTTTATTATGGCCCGAGCCGTTTTGAAAACTGGTTAGTACTCAGGTTGTGGTGAAATTTCTTTATTCTTCTTTTTGAGGAGTCTTTAAAACTTTTATAAAAAACTTCAACGTGAAAAATATTATAATACACCAGGAACATATCATCATAATTACAGCAGGCATACTCATTTGTAATTTCCTCCAATTTCATTTCTTTTCATAACCCAGGCTTTATGAACCAGATAACTGAAAGTTGCAAATACAAGAAGCAATAATATCCGCGTTCCGTCTTTCACAAATTCCCGTGTTGGTTCACCATTCTCAAACCAGACATATTTATCCACACCAAGATGAAAAATTACTCCGATTACACTATCGGTGGCGAATGGCCAGCCATCTCCATTAAACAAACTGGAAAAGGCTGTTATCCAATCTGTGCTTGGTTTAATAATTGAACCGATGAAAATAACAGTGATGAAAAGCGGAGTAACGTATTTAATAAAATATTTGAAGACTTTTGGAACAACCATATCAGCGCCTCTCGTAATTTCATCCCATCCTTTATCCATACCAAAAACGAATCCAAATACAAGTGTTTCTAATAATGCAAAAATAACGAGTGAAAAAGTCCCTGTCCAAAAATCAAATTCATCAAAAGCACCTCCGGGATATAACCAAACACAAATAAATCCAAGAAGTAGAGTTGCAACACCAAAAGTAAGTGCGCTTTTCTTATGAGAGATTTTCAATTCATCTTTAAAGAATGCAAGAATCGGTTGTCCCATTGCGAGGGATGAAGTAATTCCTGCAAAAAATAAAAGACCAAACCACATTGCCCCAGCGATAGGTGCAAACCATCCCCAATTGTTAAATAGTGTTGGAAGAGTCAAAAATCCTAATCCAAAACCGCTTCCTCCTATAGTTGCAGCCTGCACTACAGATAAACCAAGGTATGCTGTTGCAATTGGAATTAGTATTGAACCGCCAAGAATTACTTCTACAAATTCATTCATCCATCCGGCAGATGAAGCATTCAGAGCAATATCTTGTTTCTCTTTTACATAAGCTGCATAACAATGTATAGAACCCATTCCAACAGATAGTGTAAAAAAGATTTGACCTGCTGCGGCAAGCCATGTGGTCGGATTTGTCAAACCTGAAAAATTAGGTTCCCAAACAAAATTTAAACCCGATAGAGGACTTTCAATCACTCCCGGACTGCTTGAATCGAGAGTAAGTCCTTTAATCACCAGAACTGCACCGAACAGGAGTAGTAGAGGCATTCCGATTTTTGCTGCTAATTCAATTCCTTTGGCTAATCCTTTAGAAAGTATCCACACATTCAAACAAAGTGTGAGTATAAACCAAAACGCCGCTTCGGGTGGTATTGCAAAAATAGAATCTTCATGAAGACCAAGATATTTTGGGAAGAAATCAGTGGGTTTAATATCGAAAAATGTTCCGGTTATTGAATGAAAAACATATGAGAGAGTCCAGGATTCTATATAACAATAGTATGCAGCTATTCCGAGATTCGTAAAAAGGCCAAAGACTCCAATATATTTTAAGAACCGTGATTTTCCCATAACATCAAACATTCCTGGCGTTGAGTGATGTCCATATTTTCCACCGTGCCTGCCAATTGCCCATTCAATATAAAGCAAGGGAATACCCATCAGCAGAAAGGAAATAAGATAAGGGATGATGAATGCACCGCCACCATTTTGTGCGGCTTGTGCAGGGAAACGTAGGAAATTACCCAGCCCAACAGCATTGCCAGCCATTGCAAGTACTAATCCAATTCTGGATCCCCAACGTTCTTTAGACTGGGTCACTACACTCAAATGTTAATAAAAGATGTCTAAAAATAATTGCTTTATCAATTATTACAAATAAATATTTTAAGTATCCTTTAATGAAGCTAAAGCTAATAATAAGTTCGGATTATTTTTCTTCTGATCCGGGTATCGATTTACGAAACCGAATACTGAGAAACTTAATTATTCCAGGTAATATTGATAAAAACACTATGGCAAGTATCACAATTGAAAAATTATTCTGTACAACCGAAATATTTCCAAAAAAGTAACCACCATATATAAATAACACACACCATGCTATTCCACCAATTACATTATAAGCTAAAAATTTTGAATAGGTCATAGTACCAATACCAGCAACGAAAGGAGCAAAAGTTCGAATGATAGGAATAAATCTGGCAATTATTATCGTAACGCCGCCGTATTTTTCATAGAAAGCATGTGTCTTTTCTAAATGTTCTTTCTTTAGGAATTTAATTTTTTTTTCGAATGCTTTGGGTCCGATATAACTGCCAATCCAATAATTTACTGTGTCTCCAAGAATTGCTGCCAGAGTTAATAGTATTGCTAGAATGTGAATATCAAATGCACCTCTTGCGGCAAATGTTCCAGCAGCAAAAAGCAACGAATCGCCAGGGAGAAACGGTGTAAATACAAAACCAGTTTCAGCAAATATTACGAGAAATAATATTCCGTAAGTGTAAGTTCCATAGCTCAGGATTAGTTCATGAAGATGATCATCAAGGTGCAGAAACAAGTCAATTAAATAACTAAAGAATTCCAATAGACATTCACTTTCAATTTATTTTGTTTTTTCTAATGATTTGGAGAAATCAAACTTTTGTCAATTAATTAAAGCCAGATTATAAAATTTAATATTAAATTGGGGAGAAAGTTATCTATTTATTAATAAATAAAATATTTTTTTAGAAATTTCTTGTATATGAAACTGCATTCAAAAATCCTGCTTGGACTATTTATTGGTATAGTGCTTGGGTTGCTTTGTAATATCCTTATTGATGATAAGCAGCATATTCAATGGATGGTAAATAATATTTCCTATCCTTTAGGACAAATCTTTTTGCGAATGATCTTTATGATCGTTGTCCCTCTCATATTTGTTGCAATCGTTTTAGGTGTTGCTGATTTTAAAGACATACGTAAAATCGGCAGGATTGGAGGGAAGGCAATTGCATTTACTTTAGTTATTACAACTGTTTCAGTGCTGATTGGAATCGTTGCTGTAAATGTTATACAACCCGGCAGACAAATTTCAGAAGCAGACAGAACAATTTTGATTCAAACTATTTCAGGTAGTGAATCGGTTACCGGGATAGTAGAAACCGCAAAAGAATCAAAAAGCATTATTCAAATTATAATTGATATTGTTCCCAGAAATCCATTTGCCGAAGTTGTTTACGCCTTTGATTCAAATTATCGCGGGGGAGGTTTGCTGGCATTTATGTTTTTTGCCCTTGTATTCGGAATTGCAATGTCAATGGTTGATCCCAAAAGAACCGAGGCATTGAATCAAACTTTACAGGGTGTTTATGATATTCTGATGAAGATAATCGATTTTGCTATGAAACTTGCACCAGTCGGTGTCGCAGCACTCATGTTTACAACAACTTCTCAGCTCGGATTTCAGGTGATATCGTTGTTAATGAGTTATGTTTCAATAGTCCTCACTGCTCTTCTTATTCATGTTCTCTTTACATACGGTGTTATTTTAAAGTATCTGGTCAAGATTAATCCAATAACCTTTTTCAAAAATATTGCTGAAGTTATTATAACAGCATTTTCAACAAGTTCATCAAATGCTACTTTACCAACTTCAATCCGTGTAACAAATGAAAAGTTCAAACTTGATAAAGATATAACCAATTTTGTTTTAACTGTCGGTTCAACAGCAAACCAGAATGGAACAGCATTATATGAAGGAATTACCGTTTTGTTTTTAGCCCAGTTTTATGGGATAGATTTATCGCTTTCATCTCAACTAGTGATAATACTGCTTTCAATACTTGCTGGAGTTGGAACTGCAGGAGTTCCCGGTGGTTCACTCCCCCTGATAGTTGTGGTTCTTCAAACAGTTGGAATACCACCTGAAAGTATAGGAATCATTTTGGGTGTTGATAGAATTCTTGATATGTCAAGAACTGTAGTTAATGTAACTGGGGATATAGTTCTAACTTGCTGGGTTGACAAATCAGAAAGAAAGGTTTTCTCCACTTAAATAAAAAAGCCTCAAAATATTTTTTGAGGCTCTTAAAAAGCGAACAGAATTGGTCCGGGTAATTTAAATAGTCCGGGACCCTGATTTTAGAATTAATAGTCTGCGAAAAAAACTTCTCTTATTTCTGTTATAGCTTTATCTATTAATTTAATTCTTTTAATGCAGCTTTAGCCTGTTCATTTTCAGGATCAATCGCTTCAACTTTTAACCAATAATCTCTTGAACTTGGATCTTCTTTTAAATAATAATAATATCCCAAATAAGAATAAGCTTCAATCAGTTCCTTTTTAAATCTTGTTGTATCCTCTTTAGAAATCGATAAAAATTGATCATAATACGGTTTTGCGAGCCCTTGTTCCGATTCAAGATCAAAGTTAGTTTGAACTC
>JGI11641J44799_10000083_pt1 | contig 23256 bp, 23 predicted proteins | sample WetSurSiteA1Bulk_FD_44799 | JGI IMG/M metagenome (IMG submission 44799) | reverse complement strand
GGATGAATGGACCGGTTCACTGGAAGAGACAAATGTTACCCTGCACCTGCCCCGATTCTCGTATTCATACCGTAACGAACTGAACGACGAACTGGAAGCCATGGGCATGGGTATAGTCTTCACCGGCGAGGCGGATTTCTCAAAAATTAATGGCACCGGGGATCTGCTCATTTCCAAAGTGCTTCATAAATCCTTTGTTGAGGTAAATGAGGAAGGAACTGAGGCGGCGGCAGTAACATCGGTGGAGGTTGAGTTGACTGCGTTTCCCGGAAATGTTATGTTTAACGTCAATCGTCCGTTCTTATTTGCCATCCGGGAGATAAAAACAGGTACCATATTGTTTATTGGCATGGTCAGGAATCCTTTGGTCAAAGAAAACGGATAGATTTTTTTTTGAGAATACTTATTTGTAATTTTCTGCACGAATTGTAAATCCTCAAATCATGACCTCCAGGCAGACCATCGATAATTTCCTGCAAGGCAAAAAGCTTGCTATAGCCGGTGTTTCGCGGAATCCTAAAAAATTCGGCAATATCCTGTTCCGAACATTGTTAGAAAAGGGATTTGAGATTGTCCCCATTAATCCTCAGGGAGGCAGAATAGGTGATCATGTGTGCCTTGGTTCTGTTGCGGAATTGGACGGAGGCACGCAGAATCTGCTGATCGTTACCCATAGGCGTGATACAGGGAAGGTGCTGGAGCAAGCCATATCAAAGGGCATCAAGAACATCTGGATCCAGAATGGTTGTGAAACACGGGAAGCGCTTGATCTGGCAAAGGAGAAAGATATCAACCTGGTTTCAAAAGCCTGCTTTCTCATGTATGCCGATCCACGGGGAATTCATAAGTTCCATCAGACGATCTCAAGATGGGTGGGGAGGTATGTGAAGGAGTAAACTCCCGGGAAATAACCTTTGATGGACAGAAACTGTCCATTATCCTAATTTCCATCATCATTCCTTTCTTTATCGGCGGTGAAAAACTCTTTGATATTTTCTGGGAAGGGAAACCGGGGATATTACAGGTGAATATGCCCGTCTGGATGAAATATGCCGCGGTACTTCTGGCCATTGTCCTGCATGAACTGATACACGGGTTTATTTTCGCCTGGTATGCTCCTGCTGGTTTCAGGGCGGTAAAATTTGGCGCGAGTCTGGAAATGGGTGCCGTTTACTGTCATTGCAAAGAACCGGTGAGGGTGAAGCATTACAGACGTGCCGGTCTGGCGCCAATCATTATCCTTGGTCTGGTGCCCCTGGTTTTTGCCCTTGTTACCGGTGTGCACTGGATCTGTACTTTTGGTCTCCTCCTGACTGCAGGTGGTTTTGGAGACCTGCTGATCTGGTTCAGGTTGCTGAAATACGACAGGAATATGATGATCCGGGATCATCCTGATAAACTCGGTTTTATTGTGGACCAGCTGGAACAATAGCGGCCTTCATCACAATACCCGCAACGCACAACCTGCCTCCCTTCGTAAGTATTTCGCCATTTCCCATTGTCTTAACTATAACAAACCTTGATTTTGGTGTTGGAATTTAGTAACTTTCTGTAAAGAAAGGATGAGCTGAGCCCGAACCATTGATCTTAAACAACATAAACCAAAAGTCATGAAAAACATTGCTTCCATCATTTTCTCAGCCCTGTTGCTGGTGTTTTTCTTTTCATCATGCAAACCCAAAGTAAATAATGTGTCGGATGAAGAGGCCATAAAGACTGTCATCAACGCTGAAACGCAGGCCTGGATTGATAAAGATCCTGAGAAACAGAAGGAATACTTTATCCATGATAAATACCAGACCCGGGTTAATATCCAGGATTCTGTTTATTACATCACCCAGGGATGGGATAAACGGTCCACTGAAATTGATACGGTTACCAAATACATCGATTGGAAGGGCGTTGGTGAATTTAAAGTAGAAAAGGAATTCCTTGCCATAAAAGTCATCGACCGCACCGCCTGGGCCATTGTTAAAGAAACACAGAACATGATTTACTATGGCTCACCGGCCACGGCAGTCGCCCTGATTTATGTTGTGCTCGAGAAAGACCGCAAGGATTGGAAGATATCGTGCTTCGTGAAGAGCAGTATTTAATCATTGAACATTCTTTTCCGAAATTCTTCGCGGTAATTCTCGCCGACCGGAATCCATTTGTCCCCGATCATGACCCGGTTGCGCGAAAGGGTGGTGATGCGGTCAATTGCCACAATGAAAGATTTATGAATGCGCTGGAATTTTGAAGCGGGAAGACTTGCCACCAGACCTTTCATGGTCAGAAGGGTAAGGATTGGCTTCTTGCCGTCGGTATGAATTTTAACGTAATCCTTCAGCCCTTCAATATACAGGATATTATCAGTTAGTACTTTCATGGTCTGATAGCCGGATTTTACCATAATATATTTCTGTTCGGGAGGATCAGCATCTTGGGTGGTTTTGTTTCTTAACCTGAACAATTCATAAGCCTTGTTCACCGCTTTCAGGAATCTGTCAAATGGAACTGGTTTCATCAGGTAATCAGTAGCATTGACATTGAAACCCTGCAGGGCATATTCCGAATAAGCGGTTACCAGGATGAATAATGGCGGATTCTGCAAACTGTTGATGAAGTCAAGGCCTGATAACCTGGGCATGTGAATATCAAGAAAGATCAGATCTATTTTTGTATTCCGCAATACCTCTATGGCCTCAGTGGCACTGTTGCATTTGCCAACCACTTCAAGGAAATGGACCCTTCCTGCGAATTCCTCCATAACCTGCTGGGCCAGGGGTTCATCATCAACTATCAGACACCTCATTATCCTTTAATTTCAATACAAGGTCAACTACATAATTTGCTTTCACCGGTCCTGCGGTAAATTTGAAATTATCCTGATACAGCAACCTGAGCCGTTTCAGGGTATTGTTCATGCCGACGCCCGATTGTCCGTTCTTATTGTTGCCAGCAATATCCGTCAGCGGATTTTCCACATGAAGCCTTAGTTCGTTCCCGCGGCGGGTTATTATAACTGCAATTTTCCCACCCTTCTCAATATCAACGCCATGCTTAAATGCATTTTCAACAAATGGCAAAAGCAACAATGGTTCTATAACTGCCTCTTCCTCACCAACCTCGGTTTTGAACTTTATTTTGATTTCATCGGGTAGTCGCAAACGCTGTAATTCAATGTAATTGGCGATGTATTCGATTTCCTTGGACAGCGGAACCAGTTTTCTCTCGGTATCATAAATGATGTACCGCATGATTTCAGATAGTTTCACTACTGCTTCAGGCGTTCGGTCCGATTTGATGATCGCCAGGGAATAAATGCTGTTCAGGGTGTTAAAAAAGAAATGGGGATTGATCTGTGACTTGAGCAGGCTTAATTCTGCGCCCAGCTTTTGATTTTCCATTTCTTTCTTTTGTTTTTCATTCTCGTACCAGTTTTCATAAACCCTTATGCTGGTACCCAATGCAAGCAGTGCAAAACAAAAGAGTGCTGAATTGTATCCCCTGAACCGGGGGTATTTTCTCCGTGGCTGGTCATTTTCTTTGGGTTCGGTCTCACCTCGTTTAGCGGCTTCCACCGCGTGCACATGCCTGATATACATTTCATTGGCAGAGTATGTAAAGACCAGCATCAGGAAAATGAAGAGGAAGTAGTGGAGAAACCTCCTTTTGGACAGGTACCTCGGTATCAGCCAAAGATAGTTGATGTAGAAAAAAATGATCACCACGGTCCAGTACATGAAATCGCCGAAACTGGACGGCAATCGCACTTCAGTTTGTAATACCAGAGGAGGGAGGAGATACAGCAATACCCAGCCGCCAATGTGAATGAGGATCCGCAGGATGGTTTTATCTGGCTTCATTTTTAATACGTTCACCGGCAAAGATACTGCTTTGGTTTTACAGGTTGAGCAGGTAGGCGGGAATAATAGATATACGGAGGGAATTTGACGACAAAGAAGCTACGGGGGTTTTAATGATGTTTTTAATTTATGTGGTTGGAATACCAATTATCATAAAAATCCTCTAATTTTCGGCTTCATATTTTAAAGCAAATGAAAAAATTGAGAGTTGCCGTTGTATTTGGCGGACGTTCAGCAGAGCATGAGGTTTCACTTCAGTCGGCCCGGAATGTGATCGAATCGCTTGACCGGGAGCGTTATGAACCAGTATTAATTGGAATTGATAAAGAAGGAAGGTGGTTCCTGAATGAAAATTCGATTCAGCTTTTGAATGCGGGTGATCCGAAACTCATACGCCTGTCCGACAGCAGCCATGAGATTGCTCTCACCCCTAACGGAGCCGGAAGCAGCCTGATCAGTCTGTCGGAATACAACAGCATGGGAAAGATTGATGTCATTTTCCCCGTATTGCACGGCCCATTCGGTGAGGATGGTACCATCCAAGGCCTGGCCAAACTGGCCAACCTGCCATGCGTGGGTGCAGGCATTCTGGGCAGCTCGATGGGTATGGACAAGGATGTCATGAAGCGTTTACTGCGTGATGCGGGAATCCCCATTGCCCGTTTTGTGACCCTTACACGGAAAACCAGGGACAAGTATTCCTATAAGTCCCTGTCCGGAGAATTCGGGCCCGTATTGTTCGTAAAACCCGCTAACCTGGGGTCTTCCGTAGGTATATCTAAAGTCAGAAATGAAAAGGAATACCTGGAGGCCGTTGAACGGGCTTTGAACTACGATCTGAAAGTTGTGGTTGAAGAAGAAATTCGGGGTCGTGAGATTGAATGTGCCATTCTGGGAAACGAAGAACCAGTAGCGTCTGTCCCTGGTGAAATCATTCCACATGCTGATTTCTATTCCTATGAAGCCAAGTACCTCGATGATGACGGGGCAGGCCTGGATATCCCGGCCCGGTTGCCGGTTCATCTGGTAAAAAAGGTTCAGGAAATTGCCATTGACACCTATAAAACACTTGAATGCCTCGGGATGGCCAGGGTGGATGTCTTCCTCACTGCAGATGAACGCATAGTTGTGAATGAGATCAATACAATTCCCGGGTTTACACGCATCAGCATGTATCCCAAATTATGGGAACACAGTGGTATCCCGCGTAATGAGCTGGTAGATAAACTTATACAGCTTGCTCTTGACGATTTTGCCCAAAGAAACCAGCTGAAGGTCTCACTAGAGCTCTGAATTTACAGGGAGAACCAGTAACTGAACTTGATCAGGAATACATTCTCAGGATATTCGTTGAAAAGCTCCTGCACATTGTAACCGAAGTCTTCATTGGTCGTTTCCTCGTAGGAAGTTCTGTTGTGGGTCCAGACGAAATAAAGTACGGAACCAGGTCTGTATTCCCAACGGGCAACCAGGTTCGAGCGGAATTCCCTGAAATTGAAGTCGGGGTTGTCAAAGGCAAGCGACGGATCCTCCGTCAGCTGGTAAACTCGCTGACCCGGATCATACGTCAGTTCACTGCTGCTGTATGTATGAAACACATCGCCCGGGTCCTTGGTATCAGGATCTTCCAGGGATTTGAATTTCGAGTATTGCCCCATGGTGATATAAGGGCTCCCATAATATTGTATGGTCAGATCGGGCGTGATCGCATAATTGAGCCTGAGGGTGATTGTATAGGTTTTCCTGTCAAGCCTCCCCAACAGGTATCGGCCATCCTCCTCAAAATCGGAATCGGAAATATACTGATAATCGGTTCTGCTTGAATTATAAGCAAATTCAGGAGTCAACTGCAGTGAATTGGTGATTTTCCAGTTAAACCAGGTCTGTATCTCATGCCGATGAGAGACCTTATCGTCATAAAACTCATTTTCATAACCCAATCCCATGGAAATCTTTTTTGTTTCATCGGCACTGATAAAGTAGTCCTGTTCAGTTCCGCCATATTCATAAACGCCCGGGCCTCCCCTTAGCAGGCTGGTATTTAGTGTTTTACCTTGTCTGTCGATGGCAGCATGGAAGGACCATTTGTTGGAAAACATGATTTCAGCTTCGAGTTCAGCCATGGAGAACAAATACTCACCGCCGAAATTCCAGAAATTCATCTGGCCCAGGGATAATTCATAGTTACGGAATATACCCTTGGGTGAGTTTTCCACGTACCCGATCATCTGGCCCTCCAGAAACTGATCAGCATTGGTCTGGAATCCCAGGTCGTTCAGTTCGAGTCCCGGTGATACCCAATGTGTTCCGATGCCATAGCGCCATTTACCGTTTGCTCCCTTGATAAATTCCAGGCTGCCTCCGCTGCCTGTCAGTTTTGTAAGCGTGGTGTCCAGTTTCAAGTGAGGAGCGTCCGGACGCTGGTAATAGCGTGAAGACTCCTGTTGCAGGCTGGTTATGGCTTCAGTAGAACCGGAAACCTGACTGAACATGGTCTTCAGATCGATATAAAAAGTTTTGTTTTTCAGGTAATGCCTGAAATCGATACCACCTGTAACAGCAGAATTGCTGATGTGGTTCAGGTAGTCTTTGTCTATTTGCCGGTTGGTGGAGGTAACCATTCCTCCGATCATCGTATTGCTTTTGTTAATGTCTTGTTGGACGCGACCGACAAAATAGTTGGTCAGAGGTTCGGCCACCATTTTATAATCACCCTCCGGTGAGCTGATCTCAGCGTATTCGCGCTGGGTGAGACTCTCGACAATACCGACGGACAACCCTTTTGAGGTTTTCCCGGTTAATTTGAGGGCACCAAGGATCGAGGTATTTTCCGGTTGATGAACATATTCCCCTTCACCTGGTTCAGGCTCATACAGGGGGGCATGACCAATCCGCCGGCTGTAAAACAGCTGGTTGTTGTCGAAGGCGAAATCGAAAATATTCCGGCCTTCAATAAAAAAGGGGCGTTTCTCCTCGTAATATGTTTCAAAAGCGGTGAGGTTCAGTTCAGAGGGATCGGCCTCCACCTGTCCGAAATCCGGATTTATGGTATAATCAACCGTAAAATTGCTGCCAATCCCGAATTTGCCGTCCACGCCAAAAGCAACCGATGGATCGGTCCCGTCGGCAAAAGGATTACCCTCTTCTTTCTCATAAGTTGCCACTTTTCCAAGGACATAAGGCATGAACTCCACCCGGCGTACTTTGGGCAAGTCAGTAAGGCCGTGCAGCTCTCCGAAGTAATACAGGGGACCCGCATTATCACGTGGTATCAGGTTCCACTGATCTTCCTCCTTGTTCCGGTTAAGCCAACGCCAGGAATGCATCCCCCACACCTGTACCGATTGGTTACTATACCGCAACTGGCTGAGTGGTATCTGCATCTCTGCCACCCAACCCGAATCCATTTGCCCCACCTTGCCATCCCATACCGGATTCCAGTTCACATCCCAGCCTTCGTTTGTCAGGATCAGATCGATCTTCGACCCGGCAGCGGTAAGGTTAAACTCAAAACCGGTGCGGTGATCAAAATAACTGTCGAAGTTAATGCCCACTATGTCCCCTGAAAACTCATCACGCCTTGCCATTTGCCGGTCGGTTTTGTCAGGTTGGTTGTCGTGACACCTAAAGGCAACATAAATGTTCTCGTTGTCATACAGGATCTTTATTTCGGTTTCCTGCGAAGGACGAGCACCTTCTGCAGGCATTTGCTGCCTGTAATTGCCTCCCCACTCTCCTTCGAGCCAGCAGGCGTCATTCAGTACGCCGTCAATCCTAGGTTTTTCTGCTTTGATCCGGATGGTATTATAAACACGGGTTTCGCCCGTAAATTTGGGCTCATCATCAGGTGACCCTGAAAAGACAACCGGTATTCCGGTGAACAGAAGAACAGCCGGAAACAAAAAAAGCAAACAGATACTTTTGGATGGTCTCTGAATGGATAAGAGATGCATAGGTACCAGTTATGATCAATAAAATAGGCCTGCAGGGTCTTTTGGCAGTTGCAAAATTATAAGAAAAGTTAGCATAACTAGCATAAATTTTAGGTAATATGACAAGTAAGCAAGCTATATCTTATACCAAAAAAAGTAATAAATATTTGGTTTATAACATAAACATGTTTATATTTGTATCGAATTTAAACTATAAACATATGAACAATCAAACAAGTCCAAACGAATTCAACCACGAGGCCGGTTTAAAGGTCATCTATGACATGATCGAAACGGCGAAGGCCAGGATCGGTAAGAACTATTTTTATTATCTCTTCTGGGGCTATCTGGTTGTAATGACCTCACTAATTGAGTATTTACTGATCACGGTAGCAAAATATCCGAAACATTACCTGGTCTGGTCTGTTTTAATGCCTCTGGGAGCTTTTATCACGCTTATCTTTTATCTGCGTCAGAAAAAGACAGTCACCAGCAGGACCTATATCGGGAACACCATGGGTTATTTTTGGTCAGGATGGCTGATCAGCTTTGCTCTGCTCCTGTTGTTTGTCAGTTTAAGACAGGATCATCTGCTGATAATTCCGGTAGTAATCGCCATGTATGGAATGGCAGCCTTCGTTGCCGGCGGAGTGGTCAGTTTCAGGCCGCTGGTTATAGGTGCACTGGTTGCATGGCCGGCAGCTGTAGCAGCATATTTTATCCCATACCTCTTTCAGTTGCTGTTGTTACCGGCTGTGGTCATAATTTCATACATTATTCCGGGTCATCTGTTAAAACGTATGAGTAAAGTATTGTAAATCATGTTCAGAGAACTTGATCCACTATTGCATTCACAGCTTCGGCTTTCCATTGTATCGCTGCTGGTTGGCTTAAGGTCCGCTACCTTTACCTTTCTTCAGGAAAAGACAGGGGCTACGAGGGGGAACATCAGCGTACAATTGAAAAAGCTTGAAAAGGCAGGGTATATAGCCATCGATAAGTCATACCGGGATAATTATCCGCTCACGACCTGTCAGATCACCCCGTTAGGCGTGCAGGCGTTTGAGCGATATGTTGATGCTTTGAAAGATTACCTCGGGAATGGTGGTAAGTGACTGTTGACTGGTGACGGGCTTATTGCCCGTCACTTGTTACTTGTTACTCGTTCCTAGTTTACTCTTGGCGTACTGGCGAAGAATTTTGAATATCGCCTTACTTGGCATGCTCTGAAGTATCCCTTGCCCCCGTTGCTGACATTTCCTGTAACGCTGGCAGGCGGCCCGTCCCACGGACTGCCCTTCCAAACGGTCTCCAGCATCAGGGCCGACAGAAAATCATAATAATCGCGGGTAATTGAGTACATCTCCAGGGTGACTTTGGAGGCAATGCCTTTGATGTCTTTTTCCCGGACCCGGTACACGATGAGATCACGGATATATTGTCCGTTCACAAATTCGTCATTGGCAAAGGTTATTTCGGATATGGTATCGGAATATAATACATTATTGACATACAACAGGTACAAATAATTATTGCCGATCGGTTCCGGTTCTTTTCCGTAAAACAGGACATCATATCCATAGCCATTGATGTAGGAATTGTAGTTTTGTGATTGTTCAATGGAATCTATTTCTCCGCAGGGTAGCAGCTTGTCAGATGCCGTGTATTCCTTGCCGTCATCAAGCTTTACGTGTAAAGTATAGGTTTTGCCTACCTCTCCGTAAACATTTGTTTCAGTAAAATACTCGCCGTCTGATAATTCATGAAGTAAAAAGGTGGTATCACCGTCGGAGATCGTGACCTCTGCTCCGGTCGCCATTGGCTGTTCGGGGGGAGCAAAAAAATCACCTGTATAGGATAAGACCACGATATGGGGCATGGTATCCGTGGAGATCACTCCGTCAACCACAAGGGTCCTGGCGGAATTTCCGGTAAAACTGACATCCATTACTTCCTCGCAGGAGAGGAGCATCGGGATTGCTAAACACAGGAGCAGGTACTTCATGGTCATCAAAACTTAATATTGTATGTAATGGCAGGTACAATAGGGAAGAGGTACATCTTAATGACCTCGACACCTTTTTCATCACCTTTGCTGTCAGCGGCCAGGTTCTTATCCCTGAAATAGATGGCGAAAGCGTTGTGCCTGTTGTATACATTATAAATGGAAAAATTCAGATTGCTCTCCAGTTTAAAGGTCCTGAAGTAGTAATTCAGGGAGACATCAAGCCGGTGGTATGCTGTTCCGGGTATGCGGGTGCCTCCCCGCTCGGAATATTCGGGTACCCATATCTTCCCGTAATAATAACCTGCGGTGGGAACGGTTACGGGAAGAGCCGTAGAATAAACCCAGTTTACGCTTGCATCAAAGCGTTTGCTGATTTCATAGTTAAGCACAATGGAAACGTTGTGCGGTTTATCATAGGTAGGTGGAAATTCCTTACCATTATTGATCTCCGGTATTTGCCGGATAGCACGCACCCAGGCATAGCTGATCCAGCCTGTGAGTTTACCGGTTTGCTTACGTAACAGGAATTCGATACCGTAGGACCAGGCATCACCGATTCTTAACTCACCTTCCAGGTACTGCTGTGGAGCTAATACCGCGTGATCCTTGAAGTCGATGGCGTTATATACCTTTTTGTAGAACATCTCACAGGAAGCCTCAATGCTATTGTTCATGAAATTTCTGAAATAACCCAGTGCCACCTGGTCAGCCTTCTGGGGTTTCACGTTGGGATTCGTCATGAACCACATGTCGAGGGGAAAGGTAGCGGTGGAATTGGAAGCCAGCTGAAGATACTGCGCCATCCTGTTGTAGCTGAACTTTAGAGAACTTTCATCGGTCAGCGACAGGCGTATGTTGATTCTTGGTTCCAGTGCCGTGTAGGTGTTGAAAATATCACCGCTTTTGTAGATCGTGGAATCGGTAACTTTGTAATCGGCATTGTAGTGATACAACGTACCTTTGCCAATATTCTGAAAGACTGAAAAGCGGAGTCCATACAGGATGGTCAGTTTTGAACCGAGCCTTTGCTCATTGCTGATGAAGACCGACGATTCAATACCATGATTATCGGGGTATTTTAAAGGTGTTACAAAGCTCGAACCTGTTGAACTTTCAATCGTGCCGGGCTTGATGGTATGGTAGGTCGACTGAAATCCGAATTTCATGGTATTGTTCGGATTCAGGTAATAGCTATAATCATTCCGGAGGCTGTAATCGACGATGCGCGACAGCCATTTGAAAGCCATCGGTCCGTTGGGAATACCAAGGTCATAGTTGAAATTGCTATAGACCAGTGTGAGGTTGGAAAACAGCTTGTCTTTGTAAACGTGGTTCCAGCGCAGTGTACCTGTTGCATTTCCGAAATTCATCTGGAACATGTTCCCGAATACGTTCACATCACGGCCGAAATATCCAGAAAGAAATATTCTGTTATTGGGATTGACCTGGTAATTGATCTTGGCGTTGAGATCGTAAAAATACAGGGTGCTGTTCTGGGCTACCGTATCAGTGGCAAACGGAAGCAGGAGATCTGCATAGGTACGACGGCCGGAGATAATAAACGACATTTTGTCCTTGATAATCGGTCCTTCGAGCGTAAAACGGCTGGATATCAAACCAATTCCCGCATTTCCTTTAATCTTTTGGGTATTACCTTCGTTCATGCGCACGTCGAGCACGGAGGATAATCTTCCACCGTATTCAGCCGGGATTCCGCCCTTGAACAATTCAATGTTCTTCACGGCATCGCCGTTGAAAACTGAAAAGAAGCCAAATAAATGAGACGGATTATACACAGTTGCACCGTCGAGCAGGATCAGATTCTGATCGGCATTGCCGCCCCGGACATAGAAACCGCTGGAGCCTTCAACACTGGATTGTACTCCTGGTAAAAGCTGGATGGATTTTATAATGTCCATTTCACCCATCAGGTTGGGTATCCTGCGGATGATCCTGGCCGGTATCTGGACATTGCTCATGTTGATCTCCTTGACGTTTTCATCCTTCCTTTCGGCAGTGATGGTTACTGCATCAATGGCGCTCGTAAGTGTTTCGAGCGAAATATTGAGTTTTCGCGAAACGGTGAGATCGACATCGGCTTCTTTCGTCTTAAACCCAATAAAGGAGAAACGTATGGTGTATGGTCCACCGGGCAGGGTGAGTGAATAAAATCCATAAGCATTGGTCATGGTGCCAATACTGGTGTTGGGGATAAACACGAAAACACCGGCAATCACTTCGCCTTTTTCATCGGACACATAGCCGCTTAACGTGTACTTTTCCTGGGTGAATGAAAGGGAAGAGATTGCCAGAAAAGCTAACAACAACAGGGTTTTTTTCATGTAAAAGGGTGCGATATGCAAAAACTCAACCACAAAGATACATGCGGTTGAGTTAATAAACACTTATTTTCGGAGTGGCTGTTACCGTTTTCCTAAAACCTGCCGAACTTAAAGGTAACTCCTCCGGAGAATCCGCGCAATATGTCGGTCGGGATATCGTAAACGGGATCATGGATATCCACATCTGTCGTATACCGGTAGTATCCGCCCACGCAAAACCGGAAGAACCTTGTAATATTCAGTTCGATCTCAATTCCGGGCTCAATGACCATAAAGGCATCCGAGGCCTCCGACTTGAAATTTTCATCCCAGTTATCGTCCTCATTACTGCTCATAACACCCACGCCACCGGCGCCCAGAAGTATGGGGAAGGACACATGAACCGGGAAACGGGGCATGATGATCGGTTCGAAGAAGAATCCACCGTACCCGCCAGCAAGGCTGATGTCTGTACCAGTAGCATCATTATACTGAACATCGTTGAAAAACCCTGATCCGCCCAATCCCAGGGTAATCATATGGCCCATGGTGATACCTCCCCTGGCTCCAAAGACGAATGCATCACGGTCCTGAAGTTCAGTATACTGCATCGATATGGCGCCATAGCCGCCTACAGATTGATTGGCTCCGACTAGGGTCTGAATATCGTTATTCTCATAGTCTTCCTGTGCGACTGCCGTCAGACCAATCATTGTCAAAAATCCCAGGAACAATGCTAACTTTTTCATAATCTTTAATTTATCTGTTAATATTAGAATCTATATTTTAGAGAAAAGCCTACACTTTGCAGGTACAGGGTAAAAAACTGCGTGGTGGAATACTCAAAATAAGGCTTTATGTCGAAGCCAATGAGTACGGGAAATTCCGGGAACCGGTATTCGATTCCTACCAATCCGTCGAGACCCAGCAATGGCGTAAATGTCTTTTCATCAAGTTCGTATGTTCGGGTCAGTACCTGATAGTGGTCCATATTCCTGAAGCCCAGGTGGGCGCCAAAGCCATACTGAAAATACAGGTTATCGGAAAGGTGGTTCAGCGCAGGGACGAAGAACTCCTTCAGAATGGTCACCGTTACTCCCCCGCGACCCAGGAAGAGCATCAATTCCAATGCATTCTCATCGTCCATGTGCATCCGGCCGGTAGCGATAAAATGATCCCCGAGCCTTATGCCGGCGTCCCGGGTGTAATTCTGTGCATAAACACTGCCCGTCAGAAACAAACCAAATATCAGCAATATCCTTTTCATCAATTGTCTGCTTCAGATGGTTTTATTGTTTGATGACTTTTCCTGAACCTGAGATATACGTTTCCAGAACTCCGGGATTTCCCCAATAATATACATTGCCACTTCCGATGATGGTAACATCGAGCATGTCACTGACGCGGGCATCGATCCTCCCCGATCCTGAGATGTATGCATAACAAATAGCGGATTGCACCTGGCTGGCCTGTATGTAACCTGATCCGATAATTTTCAGGTCGGAATTCGTAGCGTTTCCGCTCATGGTTATCTTACCTGATCCATCGATGTGCGAAGTAAGGCTCCCGGTTGACAGGTTGCAGTCGATAAAGCCTGATCCTTCGAGAAGAATCGCCAGTTCATCGGTTTCAAGTCCGTAACAGCGAATTTTTCCGGATCCGTAAAGACCAATCTCATGTACGGATGGTGTGTTGACTGTAATTTCAATGGGATGTGAAGGCTGTAGGCAGTTGTTATTATGCGATTCAATGACCAGCTGATTGCCTGTTACGTGTGTCACAACCTGGTCAAGCAGGTTTTCATCGGTCACAATTACCACGGATGACATGTTGCCCGTGTCAATCTGAACCCGGAAGTCACCGTAAACATGGATCCGGTCGAATGACTCCAGATCCCTTGTTTCAGAAGCGTATTCACCGTTTCCCTCAACACAACGGTTCATGATATCTTCGCAGGAAGTCATTGTAGTCAGGGTCATTACCATTAAGGGGAACAGCATTATCGTGGCAGAGGTTTTCATGGGTGTTCGGGTTTTTACTTAATGACAGCCATTGTTGACAGAGGTTGCATCATTTCTGTGAAATTGTCACACTACACTTCCGTGAAGCTTTGATCACGACACCGGCAGCGTTTGTACCGGAACCAAAAGTCCCGGATGTCATGAAAAGCTTGTTTTCCGCGTCAAAGACCTTGGTTTTTAGCATGGCATTGGACTTTGGATATACAAATAAAACATCCTGGTGATGTGTCAGCTCAAAACTGAATGCCAGCGGCTTTTCAAAAGCAAGTGCCAGGTCGGTGAATTCCGAGCTGATGGTGACCTGGGAGAATGAATTCACAATGCCGTTAACAGAAAGGTCACCGTATCGGCTTGTTAAATTCAATTCATTCTTCAAGGAAGTAACATTAATGCTGGAAAAATAGCTGGTACCCGTTAGCGAAGTTACATCATTCAGATAAATCTTGTCGCGCCTGGAATCCAGTTTCAGTCCGGCTGATTTATCGATTGTGATAACCGATGATCGGGTCTGGGATGTTAGTTTCCCCGACGCAGTTATATGGATGTCACCATAGGAAACAAACAGCTGTCCCTCCTTCATGTAGCTTATATCACCATCTCCCGATGTGATCTTGATTTCAGAGCGTCCGTTGAGCCTGTTAGCCTTTAGGTCGCCATAGGACAGTATAAGGTTCAGGGGACCCTCCAGGTCATCAAGATATACATTTCCGAATTTGTTTTCAATCTTCAGCGGTACCCGGGCCGGAACCATGACGGTGTAATTAATGGAAACAGAATTGGGCGCTGAGAGGTAGGCACCTGCAATATCTACCAGGTCCTTAAATACGTCGGAACTGCTATCGTTGAACTTAGTGCGTGCCAGCACAAAATACTGTCCGGGTACAAATTCAAATTCCACATTTTGCCTCATCTTTTCCAGCTTTTGCTTGTCCTTGGCTTTTATGCGCATATCGATACTAAACTTCACCGAATCAGAGTCCCAGGGAATGATCTGTATCTTGCCATACTTGTTTATAATTTCAACGGTCATGGAAGGGTTAATAGGGAATGATCGTGAGATGTGCTGCGTATAATCAGGCACCTGTGCCTCTAAAAGCGTGGCACACCAGAGCAGGATAAAGAATATGGGAGCTTTACAAAGCATGCGTTTCATTTTTCGAGATGCATTCATCCTCAAGTGGTTCCATCTCTGAGAGCAGGTCTTCGAGAATCCTGATTTTCAATCGGTAGTTTTCAATGATCGCTTCAACCACTTCCTGATTGGACATGTTGTCCTTGAGATCTGCTTTGAGTTCAATATAAACGCTGTCCAGTTCCGACATATCAATATTAAGTTCCTCTTCAATTGAAGGACAATTGGCAATGATTGGCTTCAGTTCATCGAGCTTCTGATTCACCAGGCCCGTATAATAAGCCTCTGCTTCACGCAACCCGGGAATGGTTTTTTCATGCCCGTTTTTCGTGTAATTCTCCGCTTTTGTATTCCGGTTATTCAAACGGTGAACGAGTTCATTGACTGCATAGGATGCTGCAAATATCAATACTACTGCAGCAGCACGTGCCAGGATCAAACGCCATTTGATTTCACGCTTACTGCGAATGTCAGCTTCAATTTTCTTCCAGACTCCCGGATCGGGCTCACGGAAATCAAAATCATCGCGATGTTCAAGGATGAACTTCTTAATCTTATCGTCCATGTTGCTGGTTTATCATGATTTCTTTAATTCGCTGCCGGGCCCTTGAAAATTGGGATTTTGAGGTAGCCTCGGTTATACCCATGATCTGTGATATTTCGGCATGATCGTACCCTTCGAGCAGGTATAATGAAAAGATCACACGGTAACCTTCGGGGAGCTGTTCCATAGCTTGCTGCACCCGGGCTACCGACAATCCTGGCATCTCGTCTCCTGACTCGTCTTCCTCAGGATGATCCGGAAGGATCCCGACCGGAATCAAATCAGCTTTCCTCTTCTTCAAGGCGTTGATGCATTTGTTCACAGTAATGCGTTTCAGCCAGGCTCCGAAAGCACTGTCGAACCGGAAGGAATTGAGGCTGTGAAAAGCTTCAGAAAAGGATTCCTGCAGCATATCCTCGGCTTCTTCCCGGTTGTTCATCATCCTATAGCAGATATTGTACATGGCCCTGGCATAAAGTTGATAAAGCTGATACTGAGCCCTGGAGTTACCGGCTTTGCATAATTCGATGATTTCCCTGTGTATGTCGCTGTAAGACGTCAAAGGATATAAATTTTGCTTCGTTCTTATGATCGTTCACCGGCACAAAACCCTATGCATCAGATATCTTTTCTCTGTTTATACAAAGGACAATAATCTTTTCGAATGGTTGCATGAGGGGGAGGGTGAGTGGGGAGTTGTCACAGCTTTATTTACAACCCGCATAACTTTCATCTCTTTCACAACCGCTTATAGCATGTTACGATCTCTCCGATGAAAAACTTGTGAAAATCACCGGCTGGATAATTTTTGCGGATGATTTCGTCATCCATGAAATTTTCAGGCCTGAGGAAATCAGCATAGAGTTTTCTGCATTCCAGTACAAGGCTGGCTTGTTCAAACAGGATGTTTCCACGGGAGGTTTCAAGAGGTTTTAATCCCGTCTGCGCTACCTTATTGGTATCTCTTCCTGAATATTTACCGCAGAAATTCAGGATTTTCCGGTACTTTTCCCCGAAAAAGCTGAACGTAAAGTATTTGTATTCTTCTGCAAACTCAAAGGTATATCTGTGAGGACGGATAAATCCAATGGCGATATGTTTATTCCATAAAATGCCTGTTGAACCCCAACTGGCAGTCATGGTGTTAAAATGGCCCATTTGGCCGGCTGTGATCAGCATCCAATCTTTGTTCAACAGTTTGAAGAAATTCTCATGCAGCTCCTCCGGGCAGACATTTGTAAAAAGGGTGTCGATCATGATCGTGTGTTTAAACAAAGATAATGTTTTGACCGGCAACTCTTCATGAGTTGTGCAAAATGAATATACCGGCAGAAACCTTTAGGGAAATGATACATAAGTCATTTTTTTGCTATATTAGAAGTCCCTAACCATCCTTTATGCCGAGAAGTGAATTGAATTCGCTGAATTTGTGTGACATAAACCAATTACCATGAAAAAATCCGGAATACCCGAAGGGTATCTGTTTTCAAAACGGTATACCAATTACGTGTTTTCATTGCTTTTTCTTTTGTACATGTTCGATTATGTGGACAGGATGGTGGTGACATCCCTGTTCCCTTTCCTAAAGGCCGACTGGGACCTTACAGATACACAGTGCGGTATGCTGGTATCTGCTGTCTATTGGTCAATTGTCGCCTTAACCTTCCCGGTTTCGATATTGGTTGACCGCTGGAGCCGCAGAAAAACAATCGGGATCATGGCGCTGGTCTGGAGTGTTGCCACCGGTGTTTGTGCCTTCACAAAATCACTTCCGCAACTTTTTACAGCAAGGACATTTATCGGTATCGGTGAAGCAGGATATGCACCTGGCGGTACAGCCATGATCGCTGGGTTATACCCCCAGGAAAAGCGCTCCTGGATGATGGGCTTGTGGAATGCATCAATCCCGTTGGGCAGTGCCATTGGTGTGGCACTGGGCGGTGTCATTGCAGCAAACTGGGGCTGGCGGCATGCCTTTGGACTGGTGGCCGTTCCCGGCCTGATCATTGCTGTGCTTTTCTTTTTTGTAAAAGACTATAAAACCGTTGGTCTGACCATCCATAAAACACGGAAAGACAGGAAGGACAGGAAGGAAGAAAGAAAAGCCGTGGCGATGTCAATCAAGGACATGCTTAATGAATTCCTGGATAAACCCTCCCTGATATTTACCTACTTTGGGATGGCCGGTGTAGTATTTACCACAACTTCGCTGTTGACCTGGCTTCCGACCTATTTCCATCGGGTACAGGGTTTGCCTGAGAGCCAGGCTGGTATTAAATCCAGCGCCGTGATGGTACTGGCACTCATCGGTGCGCCGCTGGGCGGATATATAGCCGACCGCTGGAGAAAGAAAAAGGTCAATGCACGGTTGCTTTTTCCTACCATTACCACGCTTCTTTCTGCACTGATGTTGTTTCTGGCTTTTGTCGTATTTCCGGGAAAAATGCAATATGTGTTGCTGCTGACCCTTGGTGTTCTTATAACTGCATTTGTTTCAGCTGCGTCTGCAGTAACACAGGATGTTGTTCATGCCGGTATGAGAGCTATGTCCTATGCAGTAGCTGTTGTGGTTCAGAATTTGCTTGGCGCCTCCATGGGGCCTATTGCCATGGGAGCAATTTCCGATGCCACCAATATTCAGACAGCGATGTCGGTGTTACCCATTGCTCTGCTGTTAGCCTCCGTTATGTTTTTCACCGGGTCGTTCTATTATGAGCGGGATCTTTCAAAGGTGGAGCATATTCAGCTGGAATCGATCTGACTTTGCTGTAAGTTGCAGGTAGTATGTCGGATGTTGCAGGTTGTATCTCAAGCCAACATATTTCATCATACACAATGAATAAATCATGACTTTTATTCCAATCTTGTATTAATTTTGGCACTCCGAATATTTTGAAAGATTTGTTCAGCAAAAAGAAAATAGATGAGTGGGCACTGGATTACTGGCTATTACAACGCTATGCCATATTCTGCTATAATATTTACTACCGGAAGGTTGAAGTAATCAACAGGCATAATATTCCCAGGGACTATCCGGTCATTCTTGCCCCGAACCACCAGAACGCACTGATGGATGCTTTGGCTATTGTGTGCAATATGCCTTATCAGTGCGTATTCCTGGCAAGGGCTGATATATTTAAAGGGAAACGGCTGATCAGGTTACTGACCTTCATGAATATCATGCCTGTTTACCGCATCCGCGATGGCATTGAAAAGGTGAAGATGAATGATGCGGTATTCGGAAAAACGGTGGACGTGTTGCATAACAAGCTTAATCCTTTGTGCCTTTTCGCGGAGGGAAATCATGGCGATAAAAGAAGACTCAGACCGCTTGTGAAAGGATTATTCCGTATAGCCTTTCAGGCCCAGGAGAAATATGGCAACAACCCGGTGGTGAAGATCGTTCCGATTGGCTATGATTACGGTCATTACCAGAATTTCCGTTCAACCCTGTTTGTGAATGTTGGTGTACCTATTGAGGTTGCTGAGTATATGGAGACCTATCGGCATGATCCCGTGCATGCCATTAACCAGCTGAAGGAGAGATTTGCAGCAGAGCTGAGCAAGCAAATGATCGATATTCAGACAGAGGAATATTATGATCTGTACATGTCACTTCGGGAGGTTTTCAACAAGGACATGCGTAAAATTAATGGCATCCGGAAGAATTCCCTTGCTGCGAGATTTAAGGCTGACAAGGCCATGATCGACAAATTGAATGCTGAACTGGAAACGAATCCGGGGATCATCAGGCAGCTGGATGATGCTATGAGGGAATACCAGGGGGGGCTGAAAATGGCCCGGATACGGGACTGGGTTGTGGGTTCCGGCAATCCCTCCCTGCTGCTTCTGGTATTGTCCGGGTTAATCCGGCTCGTACTCCTGCCGCTTTTTGTTTTCGGTTTCATCAACAATTACCTGCCTTATTGGCTGACTGCCGGAAGGACCCGTAACCTCAAAGATCCGCAGTTTCACAGTTCCTTCAAGTATGTAGTCGGAATGATCGCCTTTCCGGTCTGGTACCTGGTTATTGCAGGTATCCTTGCCTTTACACCCCTGTCTTTCTGGATGAGCTTATTATATATTATCTTACTGCCTGCCACAGGATTGGTTGCCTTTCATTACTTTATCGGAATAAAAAAGTTCACGGCCAGGGTCAGGTACTACCTGAAAAGGAAAACACGGGAAATTAAAGATCTTACAATGCAGCGGAGTAAAATCATGACTATGATGTACGCCATAGTAAATCCACAAAAATCTAATCATGCGAATCAAGGGTAGTACTGCATGGATTACAGGAGCATCATCGGGAATCGGTGAAGCCCTTGCAATTGAACTTTTTAGTCAGGGAGCAACTGTAATACTCTCCGCCAGGAATGAGCCCAAATTGCATGCTCTCAAAGCAAGTTTCGATAAGATTGAACCTGGCCGCTGTCACGTTGTAGTTTGTGATGTCACCAGGCAGGAGGCTGTCGATCAGGCGGTTGATAAGATCAGGCAGCTTGTCAGCCGCCTTGATATTCTTGTGAACAATGCCGGCGTGAGTCAGCGTTCCTACGCCCTGGAAACATCGATTGCCGTGGACAGGGACCTGCTTGAGGTCAACTTCTTCAGCGCAGTGTCTGTCAGCAAAGGAATACTCCCCTGGATGATCAGTAATGGAGGTGGTCACATTGTTGTCATCAGCAGCATGGCCGGAAAATTCGGTTTCAGAATGCGGACGGCCTATGCCGCCTCCAAACATGCTTTGCACGGATTTTTCGAGACCATGCGTGCAGAATTGCATGATAGGAATGTAAAAGTAACTATGATTTGTCCGGGACGGGTCAGAACTGATATTTCCGTTCATTCGCTCACCGGTGACGGGAAAATTTATGGTAAAATGGATGCGGGACAAGCCCACGGTGTGCCCGTTGAGAGATGTGCCAGGATCATTGCCCGGGCGATCAGGTGCAACAGAAAAGAGGTATTTATCGGCGGCGCCGAACGTTTTCTGCTTTTGGTCAAGCGTATTTGTCCGCCCTTGTTCTATTGGATTGTGAATCGGGTAAGCCCGACCTGAAAGAAATGAAAAATGAAAAATGTATAGTGAAAAGTGAAAGTGAAAAGTGAAAAGTGGAGGATGAATACTTAATTGCTAAATAATTGAAAGAGAAAGTGATAAGCGGGATACAGCAGATCGGGATCGGCGTACCCAATGTGAGAGAGGCCTGGAAATGGTATAAGCAGAATTTTGGCGTAGACATCAGGATGTTCGAAGATTCAGCTGTTGCGGAACACATGTTGCCATATACCGGCGGGAAGCCGCAGAAAAGACATGCAGCCCTTGCCCTGAACCTGCAGGGTGGCGGTGGTTTCGAAATCTGGCAATATGTTGAAAGAACTCCGCTGTCACCTGACTTCGATATTCAGCTCGGTGACCTGGGAATTTTTGCTGCCAAGATCAAATGTCACAATGCCCGGTTAACCTACGATTTCTTAAAATCACAGGGAGTGGATATGGCAAGCGGATTGTTACGTGATCCCAGAGGAAAGGAGCATTTCTTTGTCAGGGATCCCTATGGGAATATTTTTCAGCTGGTGACCAGCGGCTCCTGGTTCAAGAATGAGAGGAAACATACCGGGGCAGCCTATGGCGCCATTATTGGCGTATCGGATATTGAACGTTCCCGCGACTTCTACAGGAGCATATTGGGATACGATGAAGTTATCCTTGATGAGCGTACTATATTTGGTGAGTTTGCCACGCTGCCCGGCGGAAATCATACATTCCGGAGGGTGTTGTTGCGGCCGAGCAAACCACGTTTGGGTGCCTTCAGCCCGGTTTTTGGCACCAGTGAAATTGAATTGGTGCAGGTACTCGACAGGGAACCCAGGAAGATCTACCACGAGAGGTTCTGGGGTGACCTCGGTTTCATACACCTGTGTTTTGATATACGCGGCATGGACCTTTTACGGGAAGAATGTAAGCAAAAGGGTTTCCCGTTCACGGTTGATGTTGATCATAGTTTTGACATGGGCGAAGCCGCCGGCTCGTTTTCCTATACCGAGGATCCCGATGGAGCCCTTATCGAATTTGTGGAGACGCATAAGATCCCCATACTGAAAAACTTTGGCTGGTACCTGCATTTGCGGAACCGTCATCCCGAAAAGCCCCTGCCGCGCTGGCTGTTGAACGCCATTGCGTTTAACCGGGCCAGGGATATAAAGTAGAAGGAAGAAGTAAGAAGGAAGAGGTTGTATCAAAAGCGTTTTCCAAACTGTCTCCATCATGTAACGCCTGTCTGCCTGCAGACTCAACATGACTTAAGCACAGGTTTTTGATATAACCTCTTCTTTATATCGGTAATTATTTCACCAGGTATGTCCCGGTACCAATACCCGGTATGCCTGCAGCCGTTCTTCCCTCTGCGGTTATATCCACTGCTGAAGGGATATCACCGTTGTAAAAAGTAATGATGGTCTGTCCCGAATAATCCGTGCGTAAATCCTGTCTCCAGAATACCGTCCTTCTGAGATCCGGCATTGTTTTGGTTTTGCTATCAACCAGGGAATAATCGGGACTTTCAAATCGCGCTGGTAAAATCTTTGCAGCCTCTTCCGTGGTAATCTTTTTTCTGGTATCGGCTTTTTCCAGCAGGCTGTTTGATTTTGTGTACACTTCAATGATCCCCATCGAATTTAACGAGGTATATTTGGCAACGTCTATCGGATTTGTTGAAACATTGATGTGGTCAATATCGATGACAGGAATACCATCCAGCACACTGATGTCGGTACCCATCAGCGTACCATTCAGGGCAATGGCTGCACCCTGCAAACTGTTAATGGAGTTAGGCCCTGAACTGTTGAAAACAATTTTCCCGCTGATTATTGTATAGGGTTTAATTTGAAAAATAATTTCCCGGATGCTTTTACCGGGATCATAAAGCGGATCATGTTTTTTTTCGGCTGCAACAGGACTTAAGATCCTGTCCATGTTGTTCTTGTCCTGAACGGTACTGAACCTGCCCGGATAGTTCTGGTCGTCAATCAGGTCCCGGGCTACCCAGGCAGCAACACTCTTGGTGAAATACATATCAGTAATCGGATCATTACTGGCATCCATGGGAACGAAAGGAATGTTGGCACTGCTGATATCAAGTACGGTTCGCCAGGTAAAACGGTTGAATGCATTAGCAATAAGCAGGTTATCAAGAACTTCCTTTGAAATCTCCGTGTCTTTAAAATAGTACTGCGGATTGGGGATATAACCAATAAGATCGCTTTTCAGGATTGAATAGGTCAACAGGCTGGTATTATCAGGAATGAGCATTTCTCGGTTAACAACGGCAACTGACAGATCAGCCCTTACGGGATCACCATTTTCATCTTTGACCTTTACAGTCACTACTACTTTTTCTCTCGGGGCGTACTGCTGCTTATCAGTTGTAATCTCCACGCTCAT
>JGI11641J44799_10000082_pt1 | contig 23500 bp, 22 predicted proteins | sample WetSurSiteA1Bulk_FD_44799 | JGI IMG/M metagenome (IMG submission 44799) | reverse complement strand
AGTATTGGGAGTTGAGGAGGTTAATTTTCTTAATCATCCCGATGGATATCTAGTTCCGGACATAAATCTCAGGCGTGATATTACACGGGTAATTCGAACAATCCGACCAGATATCTTGGTTACATGTGATCCACAAACTTTGTTCACTTTGAATGCAGGATTAAATCACCCTGATCACAGAGCAGCTGGCCAGGCAACATTAGATGCTGTATTTCCATCTACACGTGACCACTTAAGTTTTATTGAATTGTGGAAAGATGAAAAATTAGAGCCTCATGTTGTAAAAGAGGTATGGGTTTGTGGGACCCTTCAGCCAGATGTCGTTCTGGATGTCACAGAAACTTGGGAAACTAAAATTTTGGCTTTATTTGAGCATAAGAGCCAAATTGGGGACCCAGAGAAATTTGCTGAACGTATGAGGAACCGGAGAACAGCTGAGAGCACACCGGAAAATCCACATTATGAAGAGAAATTCCGCCGCCTGATCCTAGGCTAACTTTTAATATTTTATTAGCTATCTATTTTCAACAATTATGAGGTTATATGTCGAATTATTTTGATGAAGCAAATGAGTTATTTGACTATACATGTACTCTCCGTCGTGATATTCATAAGCATCCTGAGATTGGATTTAATGAATTTCGAACAGCAAATATTGTTGCTAANGAGTTGACCAAAATTGGATTTGAGATAAAAACAGGGGTGGGTAAGACGGGTGTTGTTGCTATTTTGGAGGGTTATTCCACTGGTCCGGTCGTATTACTTCGTTTTGACATGGATGCACTTCCAATCCAGGAAGAAACCATGGCAGAATATGCATCAATAAATAATGGTGTTATGCATGCATGTGGACATGATGGACATGTTGCCGTGGGTCTTACTGTAGCAAGAATATTAAATCAACATCGAAATGAAATTAGAGGGACGATCAAGATGATTTTCCAACCTGCTGAAGAGGGGCTTGGAGGGGCAGAGCACATGATTGCGGATGGTATTCTTTCCACTCCTAAACCTGATATTGCTTTAGCACTCCATGTGTGGAATGAAAAACCTGTTGGTTGGATAGGAATCGTTCCTGGACCTGTGATGGCAGCTGCAGATACATTTGATATAAAAATAACGGGCAAGGGTGGTCACGGAGCTGTACCCAATTTATGCAATGATCCTATTCTGGCTGCATCGCAGGTAGTTAATTTGTTACAAGGAATTGTCGCAAGGAATGTATCACCGTTAAAATCAGCAGTGGTAACAGTTGCTTCCATCCGAGGAGGCGACGCATTTAATGTTATCCCGGCTGAAGTTAATCTGAAGGGAACTATACGAACCTTTGAACCGGAAATTCGTGATACAGTAATCAAGAGATTTCATCAAATTGTGAAAAATGTCTCTGTTGCATTGGAATGCACTTCGACGATCAGTATCAAGCCGATTACTCCTACACTAGTTAATCATCCTGAGATCACGAAACAGGTTCAACAAGTAGCTACAACCTTGCTCTCAAATTTCCAGCTTGATTTTAGTACGATAACGATGGGTTCTGAGGATATGGCTTTTATCATGCAGGAGATTCCAGGGTGTTATTTCTTTGTCGGTTCAGCTAATAAAGAGAAGAAATTGGATGCATCACACCATCATCCCAAATTTGACTTTGATGAAGGCATTCTCCCGACCGCGGTTGGGTTAATGGTAGCATCAACAATGAAACTTTTGAATAATTAGATGTAATATGTCGAGCGAAAAGTTCAATAGTATTCCGGATACGACTCCGGGAGGTGATAAATCAATGAAATCTGTGATCAACAACTTCAGTATCACCGTCGCGACAGTAAATGGTTCAGGCAGTCAAACCTCAAATATTACCCTGATGCGTGCATTATTCAAGATGGGCATTCCTGTTTCTGGGAAGAATCTCTTTCCTTCAAATATACAAGGATTACCAACCTGGTATACGATCAGGGTAAATGAGGAAGGTAATCTAGCCAGGTGTGAGAATCAAGAAATTGTAGTCGCTTTGAATCCTGCAACTTTTGTGAAAGATATGGAGGGTGTGGTTCAGGATGGTGTCTTATTTTATGATGATAGCATAAAAATCCCGATCAACCGTAAAGATATCCATTTGTACCCAATGCCGATCAAAGAGATGGTAAGGAATTCTGGTGTACCTTCTAATATTCAAGATTACATCGCAAATATGGTATATGTGGGGATAGTAGCTAACATTTTAGGGATAGATATGGACAATATCTACCAAGCACTAGAATTCCATTTTAAGGGTAAACAAAAACCAATAGATTTAAACTGGAGTATGGTAAAAAATGCTTTTGAATGGGCAGCGAAAAACTTGCAAAAAACAGATGCATATTTTCTTAATGCTACCAACAAGACAGATGGATATATTATGGCTGATGGAAATACTGCTGCTGCGTTGGGGGCTATATATGGTGGGGTGCAATTTGCAGCCTGGTATCCAATTACGCCTGCTACTTCATTAGCTGAAACCTTAAATGAATTTGTACCCGTATTCAGGAAGGATCCAGTTTCCGGTAAGAATACTTGCGTTATTTTGCAAGCTGAAGATGAACTAGCTGCCATCGGTATGGTCGTGGGGGCTGGATGGTCTGGCTTACGCGCAATGACTTCGACTTCAGGACCTGGATTAAGTTTAATGGTGGAATATGTTGGGCTGGCATATTTCTCTGAGGTGCCATTGGTAATATGGGATATTCAGCGGATCGGTCCGTCCACAGGTCTTCCAACTCGAACCTCTCAAGGCGATTTGAGGTTGGCTTATTTTATGGGTCATGGTGATGTTAAAAATGTAATTCTTTTCCCGGGTTCAGTAACTGAGTGCTTTGAGTTCGGCTGGAAAGCGTTTGATGTTGCGGAACGATTACAAACACCAGTGATCGTATTATCAGATCTGGATTTTGGGATGAATCAATGGATGACAAAACCATTTGAGTATCCTGATAAACCAATGGATCGTGGAAAAATTCTCTGGGAAGAAGATCTCAAAAAATTAGAGAGAAGGTGGGGGAGATATGTTGATGTTGATGGTGATGGGATTCCTTATCGAACTCTTCCAGGCAATATGGAATTGAATTCAGCTTATTTTGCACGAGGAACTGGCCATGATGAATATGCCAATTATAGTGAACTTCCAAACGATTGGGAAAATAATCTACTCCGCATAGCACGAAAAATTGACGGGAATGTTACGTTACTTCCTAAACCAGTTATTACTACTAAATCTGGAGCAAAAGTTGGTCTAATCTCATATGGGTCCACTGATGTTGCCATCAACGAGGCGTTGGTTAATCTATCAGCGAAAGGTTATATACTCGACCATTTACGTATCCGCGCACTTCCAGCAGCACTTGAGGTAAAGGATTTTATTCGTTTACATGAACGTAATTATGTTATTGAGCTTAATCGTGATGGTCAATTACATCAGATTCTTTCCTTAGAAGTTCCAGATTGTTCTATGAAATTACTTTCGCTCTCACACCTTGATGGTCTACCCCTTACAGCAGACTGGGTAGAAAATCANGTTGTAACTCAAGAGGAATATCAAAAATGACAGATCAAATNTCGCAAACTTCTCGAGGTCAGTTGAATCTCGTTGGTTTAACAAAAAATGATTATCGGGGAAATCCAAGCTCATTATGCCAGGGGTGTGGTCATAATTCAATTTCGAGCCAGATCATTTCTGCTTGTTACGAATTGAACATCGTTCCTGAAAATATGATCAAGTTCAGTGGAATAGGTTGTTCAAGTAAAAGCCCATTCTACTTTTTAAACCGATCATTCGGTTTTAACGGGCTCCACGGTCGCATGCCTTCATTGGCAACTGGTGCGATGTTTGGTAATATCTTCCTTAAAGGGATTGGAGTGAGTGGCGATGGGGATACCGCCAGTATTGGTATGGGTCAATTTAAGCATATTGTGAGAAGAAATGTCCCTCTGGTATATATTGTTGAGAACAATGGTGTTTATGGACTGACAAAGGGACAATTCTCTGCCACGGCAGACGAAGGTCTAGAACTTAAGAAACAAGGAACCAATCCCTATTTACCAGTAGATATTGCATGGGAAGCCTTGGTTAGTCATGCGACCTTTGTTGCGCGTTCGTTTGCGGGTGATCCGAAACAAGTGAAGGAATTAATCAAAGCTGCACTCAGTCATAAAGGGATTGCAGTGTTAGATATTATCAGCCCATGTGTTACATTTAATAACCAGGATACTACAAGCCATTCTTATTCATGGGGGAAGGAACATGAGGTTGCATTACATGAGTTATCTTATGTTCCACCAGCAGAGGAAATTATCGTTGATTATGAGGATGGTCAAATTAAAGAAGTAACAATGCACGATGGATCATCAGTAATCTTGAAAAAATTAGACCGTGATTACGATCCAAAAAATCGGGTGGAGGCGATGAGGGTTTTAGAGGAATCCAACAAGGACTGCTGTTTAATCACTGGATTAATATATGTAGATGAAACCCAACCTACTCTGTTCGAACATTATAATTTGCCGGATGAACCTTTGAATCGACTCACCGAAGAACGATTACGCCCTTCAAAGGAAACAATGGAAAAAGTAAATGCAATGATGTTTTGATTTTGAAATAATGCTGATAGCATTGAAATCAATCCGGTTGATAAAGTTTTAAGGAAAGAATATCTGATTAAATGTGTATCCTGCGGAAGGTAGAAAAACAGAATTTGTAATGTTCTTTTCCTCAGCAGGATACACAATGATTTAAGGGGAAAATTTACACAGGTTTAAAGTAATCGATATCCAAGATTGACCCGATTCTCTCGTCAGATGATTTAATCACTGCCTGGACTTCCATCCCGATTTCAACCTGGTCAGGTTTAATTTCCCCCAGGCGATGAATCAAACCACCATCACCAAAGCGAATAAAAGCAATGATCTCTGGTTTCTCGCGATAACTTCCATCGACATTAACATTTANTAATGTAAATGTAAGTACTTCTCCACAGGTTCCAACATCCAACCAATCATCAAGCCTGGCAAGGCACCGCTCGCAGAATATTGCTGCCGGTACATAGGTTTGATCACAATGTTTACAATAGGTTCCGAGGATGCGCCCCTCGTCCTTCAATGTGCGGAAGAATTTTTCTCCTGCCAGCCCGTAAGTATACCGGTTTGTGATAGGTAACTCACCAAGCCAGACTAAAGGTGCGTTAGGATCACGATTTAGGAGTGTCATATTAGTTTTCCTCGAGAGGCTTGAAATACAGGATGTCGTTGATTGAACCCTGTCGCTCGTGGGTTGGTTTCCATACTGCCTGTACTCGCATTCCAATTTTTACATCATTAAGTTCAACTTCACCGAGCATATGCATAATGCCATGCATTGGTGAAGCACCATCGATATTAATTACAGCAGGAATTTCGGGCACTTTAATCCGTTGAACATCCCAGGTTACATAACAAAGTGAGAATGTATTCACCACACCAGTATCTTTTAAGGGCACAAATTCATCCATGGGGCGAAAACACCATTCACAAATCGTCCGTGGAGGGACAACTATTTTACGACAAGTTTTACAATGGCTGCCAAGTATTACTCCATTTTTCAAGGAAGCTAAATACGTTCCGATTCCGATGCCTGTATCCCAGGCATAAAGACCATTGAGCTTGTCAAAATTGAACAGGATTTTTCCTTCAGCAAAATCATTCTCGTTTAAAGATATTCCTGGAAATTCTTTAATTTTTACAGTCATAGAATCCTCCTTATTTCCCCATGATAACAACCGTGCCAACTTGCATTAAGTCTCCCCAGGCTTGAGCCAAGCCTCGACGAGGTTGACCTGGAACCTGACGTCTTCCGGCTTCACCACGAAGCTGCCAAAACAGTTCGGCAATCTTCATTAAGCCAGCAGCTGCTATAGGATTTCCTACTCCTAATAAGCCTCCTGATGGACAGACCGGCATATTACCATTCCGTGATGCAGTGCCATTAGCATATAACTCTGGTGCTTTACCTCGTTCTGCAAGCTGGAGTCCTTCAAGATGATGTAATGCTTTGTAATCGAATGGATCGTAGGGTTCAGCAATATGGATTTCCTTGCGTGGTTCTTTTATCCCTGCCATATCGTAAGCCATCCTGGCAGCATATTCTACATAACGAGGATAGGCGAGGTCGCGGTTTGTCCAGTAAGATGTATCCAGATGCCAACCAACACCCTCAATCCAAACAGGTTTATCGGTGATTCTTTTCGCCACATGTTCAGCAGCCAATATCACTGCGACGGCACCATCGGAAACTGGACTGACGTCAAGGCGTTGAACAGGCCAAGCAAGTACCTCTGATTTTAGGATATCATCCAGAGTAATATTCGCATCTCCAAGCAAAGCGCAAGGATGGTCTGCTGCATTTCTTTTATGTTGGACCGCAACCTGGGCAATATCCGACTTGGAAATTCCGTAGGTGGTCATATAACGGTTCATCTCCAATGCAAATATCCAAAGCAGATTAGGTTTTAGTGGTCTTTCTGTTGTATGGTCGAATATTGTGAGGAACGCGGCTTGTGCATGAGGGTAATACGAAGACATCTTTTCTTCTGCTACAACCATTACAACATCGAATAATCCTGATGCGATATGGTACCAGCCTTGGATTGGTACAAACACACCTGTGCCCCCACCAACATATGAGCGCATATATGGTTTTCGAAATGCCCCTGCGCCATCACTGAGATATTCTCCATTCAAATGAATGCCNTCAAATGCATCAGGAGCGGTTCCGAGGCAGACCGCTTCTATATCATCCATGGTCATCTCACATGATTCAAGAGCCATNTGAGCAGCTTCCCAGGATAATTCTTTGGGTGTTTCCTGAGCACGTCGCATAAACTTAGTCATACCAGCACCAACAACAGCAACTTTACGCATTCCCATAAATGCATCCTTTCTAGCTGGCAAGTATCAGAACTGCACCACTATTGGACGGCACTCCACGCCAAGATTGTGCCAGACCGATATTTACGCCTTCAATTTGTCGGGCACCGGCTTCACCTCTCAGTTGAAGAACAATCTCGGAGGCACGTGCCAAACCATTTACTTCCAGGAGATTACCCAAACCGAGACTCCCTCCAGATACATTCACCGGTAATCCGCTATCCGGGCTGGTAAATCCCTCCAGGGTTAAAGTACCGGCTTCTCCTTCTCTGCAAAACCCCAATGCTTCCAATGCCTGCAATTCTTTATAGGCATAAAGATCATCTACTTCCGCGATATCGATGGCTTCAAGGGGATTATTTATTCCAGCTTGTCGGTATGCCATCCTGGCTGCTTCCTCAGCATACAAAGCGTGTGCCCAATTACGGTTTTCTAGGGATGGGGAATCATTATTCCAACCAGTTCCCAGGATCCATACAGGTTTATCTGTGAGGGCAGATGCAACATCTCCCGAGGCCAAGACCATAACGATGGCGCCATCAGAATGCTCTGCAGATTCTCGGGTTAGAAGAGGCCATGATAGTATCGCACCAGACAGAACATCAGCAATAGTGAGGTTCGCACCAAAAGGTGCAAAAGGATTGGCAAGTGCATTGAATCGGTTTTTTACAACCACGGCAGCACATTGTTCATGCGTGGTCCCTGTTTCATATAAGAATCGATTCATCTCTAGCCCGGCGATAAAATGGCTGTTGAGTTTAAGAGGTCGATTTAATATGGGGTCTTGCGCATAGGCATTAACTTCGGGCAATGTCTTAATATTCGAAGCTTTGCTATGACCCTCTACTGCTACGATATTAAATTGTCCAGTCCGGATTAACATATAAGCTGTTGAAATTCCGTGTAATCCATCACCAGTGATGGTATGGACGGGTTTTAATGCACCCCCAATTTGATCTGGTGTATATTCATCGAAGATGCTTGTCCCTTCATGAAAATCCTCAGCAACAGTTACAAAACTTTCCACATCCCGGCGAGGATCTACACCAGCATCGCTATACGCACGTATGGCAGCTTCATAACTCATTTCCTTATACGACTGTTCAGGAGTTATTGATCGAAAGCCTGTACAGCCTACACCCACGATGGCAACTCTATCATGCATGTATACCTCCTTTTTATAATCGGATGATAACATTTCGATAGTTACTTATTTTCTTGAGTTAATTTTCGCTGTAAGCCTCCTTTTGTTCAGCTATTCGACCTCGTTCAGCAATAGCTGCCATACCAATGCTAATGAAGTAGAGAATGATCATCGGCGCCATCACCAGGCCCATATTGACAGGGTCTACCGTTGGCGTAATAGCAGCTGCTAATATAGCAATTACTACAATAGCTATTCTCCATTGTGATTTCAATGTTTTCGCTTTAACTATTCCTAGGTTTGCTAATAAATAGATCACTAAAGGAAATTCAAAAGTAATTCCGATCCAAAACATAATTAATGTGACAAAATTATAATAAGAAGAGGGGCGAGGTTGGGTGGATAAACCCATGAAATTAAAGAGAAATGGCAATGCTGTTGGAAGCATTACATAGAAGGCAAAAGCCATCCCTCCAACGAAAAGGAATAATGCTGCAGGAATCGCAATTAGTCCTTTTATACGTGATCGCACTCGGAGAGCTGGGGCAATAAATAACCAGATCTCGAATATTACATAAGGAAAGGCAATCGTAAAACCACTCAACAGAGTCACCCGCATAACAGTTCCCACATTTTCAGTGACATCAATAGCAATTAATTCATCAATACCACCTTCTATAGGGGTTGCCAGGTAACTAAGAATGTTATGGACAAATAAAAATGAAATAGCAGTAGTAAATACGATGACAACAACTGCTCGAAGTAAATGCTTCCGTAACGCATTGATGTGCGGAAGAAGAGCTGATGGGTTTTCAATTGTGGTAGAAATAGACTCAGCAATAGGAGAATCATCTATTTCTTCTTCTTTAAAATATGATGAGATGCTTAATGAACCCTGTTTAAAGCTTGTGCGAAGCCTCTGGATGATCCTATTGATGAATCTCATCGGAGCAGTAATAAAATGCCAAATAGAATAAAGTACCTTACGCATTAGCTGCTATCATCATTGACACTATCTGGTTTACTTCGTGAATCCACAATTTGAATATTCGGAGCATCCGGCTCAATCTGATTGGATTGAATCTCAACTGGGTCTGGGGGAGTGGTCCAGGATGATAAGTCCTGGTCAATTTTTTTTATGTCAGTTTTCAATTGCCCACCAATTTTATTAATATCGTTCATCTCTTTCGACAGATCCTCAAGACTGGCTTCACGCATTAATCGATTGGGTAAATTTCGCATCTCACGTGATGCTTTTTGAATGGTATGCCATTCGGGTGATGTAATAATTTTTCGTAAAAGGCGACCCAAAGTAAGCCCAGCTTTAACCATATCCTTTGGCCCCAGTATGATTAAAGCGATTAATAGAATAAAAAAAAGTTCGAGAGGACCAATACCAAATAATTCCATGGATGTGTATGGTTAACTAAGATTCTTAAAATATTGAACAATATCGTTATAATGCAAAGCAAGGCTACCAAGTACCCCGTTAACGAACCGGGGGGTACTTTCCGACCCGTATATTTTCCCTAATTCTACGGCTTCGTTAATGGCAACTTTCAGTGGAGTTTGGTTACTGACTGCTATCTCCCATAAGGCGATGCGCATTATATTACGATCGATTGTCGCTACTTGGTCAAGAGGCCATTCGGGGGCGTGTTTTGCGATTACCTGATCAAGCTCATGAATCAAGGGTTGTATCCCAAACACGATCATACGTGCAAAAACACTCAGATTATCCTCGAGAGGTGTTTCAGATAATCTTTCTGTGATGACTAATTCCGGTGGATGACCGGTCATATCAATTTCGTAAAGTGCCTGCAGGGCTATGCTACGCGCCCTGGTTCGAGGTTTCATATTAAGTTATGCTTCAGCCTCCGATGGGTAATCGATGTCCTCAATATGGATATTAACCCGGCCAACAGTCATGCCTACCATTTCCGAGATTGCTCGAGACACCTCATGTTGAATATTGTGGCTAACATCGCGCACATTAATATCACTATTAAGCACCACATAAATATCCACATACACCACATCATCTACGACATCTATCAAAACACCTTCTCGTTTTTGTGTGCGTTTCAGCAGTTGGTTTACCCCCGACTGAACATGACTGAGACGACTAACTCCATCTATGTTTAGAGTAGTTAGTTGGGCGATGGTTAATAAAACATCTGGAGCTATTGTGGTCGTTCCTTGCGATGGGTCAATTTCATTCATAATATTTTTCCATATCATGTAAATACGATTACATCATCACCATTCCACCATCTATAGCAAGTACCTGACCAGTGATGTACGATGCTTCTTCAGAAGCGAGGAAAGCCACTGCAGCTGCTATTTCTTCGGGTCTTCCCATTCGTCCTACTGGTGTAGCACTAAGTATGGATTTCTTCAGCTCTTCAGAAAGATCATTTGTTAATGTTGTAGGGATAAAACCTGGGGCAACTGCATTTACAGTGATCTGTCTTGAAGCAACTTCACGAGCGAGTGCTTTGGTGAATCCTATAATCCCTGCTTTTGAAGCTGAATAATTAGTCTGACCAGCTTGACCTGCCTGCCCAGAGACAGAGGATATGTTAACAATACGACCGTACCGTTGCTTCATCATAGGTCGAATTGCTGCTTTGGAACAGTTGAAAACTCCTTTAAGATTCACATCCAAAACTGCATCCCAATCAGCTTCCTCCATCCGGAGAATTAACATATCTCTAGTAATCCCTGCATTATTAACCAGGATATCGATATGACCAAATTGATTAACTGTTTGATCAATCAGTTCGTTCGTAGATTTTCCATCCGCAACATTTACTTTGATTGGAACCAGTTTTCTCTGAGTCAATTTTGCAACATCAATTGCAGTTTCTTCAGCTAAATCAACCAACATGTCTGCTATAACTACATCGGCACCTAAAAAGGCAAGTTTTTCAACAATCGATCGACCAATCCCGCGTGCGCCACCAGTTACTACAGCCACTCGTCCTTGCATCGAGCAGAAATCTACTACTGACATAGGTCACTCCTGTAATCATTAGATAAAATGACGATGCTATTATACCCTATTCGTTCTTATAAGTTATTTTGGCGGGAATTAAAGTTGCTGAAGTGTCTGAAAATCATTCGGTGTTCCGATTGATGTAGTAATTACGTTCCGATTGATTCTCTTTAGTAATCCACTCAATACTGAACCACTCCCAATCTCCAGGTACATCGATATACCTTTTTCAATAAGGTATTGCATTGATTCGGTCCAACGTACCTTATGAGTCAATTGATTTTGAAGATCATCTCTTATATCATTAGTACTTGATAACGGCTGAGCGGTGACATTTCCAATGATTGGTACCGAAGGTGGGTTGAATGGAGTTGATGATAGGGCTCTGTTGAAATCATCTTGAGCGGTGGCCATAAAAGGGGAGTGTGCAGCAATACTTACTGCCAATCGAATGATGCGCCTTGCCCCTGCCTGTTCAAGAAGTAACTGAACGCGGTCAAGCGCGAGATTGGATCCAGATATTACGACCTGTCCCGGACAATTATCATTTGCTACCTGAACAATTTCTGTTCCGATACTTGCCTTTATACAAAGTTGCTCGATAACAGATGTATCCAAACCCAATACAGCGGCCATACCACCAGGATTTTTATTTCCTGCAATTTTCATCAACTCCCCACGAATTCTCACCAATTTCAACCCATCACTGAAGGATAAAACCCCCGAAGCTACTAATGCACTAAGCTCTCCCATTGAATGGCCGGCAACAAAGGCTGGTGGAAGTTCAAGTTTATTACCCTGGATCACTTGAAGAACAGCCATCGAATGGGTAAATAACGCGGGTTGAGTGTTTATAGTATCGTTCAGGCGATCCTCTGGTCCCTCCCATGCAATTNCTGAGAGAGAAAAACCCAATACATCATCTGCNTGCATAAATGTGTCTTTGGCGATAGGAAATTCTTGGGACAAATCTTTTCCCATCCCAACGAATTGAGATCCCTGTCCAGGAAATAGAAAAGCAATATTTTGATTCATAATCTCCCAATAAAATTCGACGAGCCGTGCTATTCACGGCTCGTTTGATGACTACTTCTTTTCTTCTTTGATTTCAATTACTTCCCGGCCTTTAAAATGACCGCAATTTGGACATACCCGGTGTGGTAAACGCATTTCTCCACAGTTGCTACAAACAACCAGATTCGGATTTGACAATGCATCATGTGCTCGGCGTCGATCGCGTCTGCCAGAAGTGTGCTTTCTTTTTGGTTGGGGTGTCATGAAAATACTCCTGTTAGTAACATCTGGCAAAACCTGATTCTGGTGTTGCCTTCACTATAAATTCACAATAACACCTGTCCGAAAGGGCAGGCAGGGTGAGATTATACGTGCGCGCGTCATCCCTGTCAAGGTTTTGTTTTAAAAATCCAAACACCTTCTTTTTGGTAAACAATCGTAAATAAGTCACTGTTTGATAATTTTTCCGGAGATAAAACACCACCCTTTTCTCCAATAAAAATATAATTCAATTGGTTGGTACATAAATATTCCCATAAATCCATTGGGTCAGGGCTTAAATTTATTACTTCTTGACTTTCTTTATTAATTCGTTCCCTATCACTCCCCAGCCCATATAGAACAGGAGGAGGTAGAGTGAGTCTCCCAGTAAGTGGAGATATCCAATAACCTCCATCACTGCCTGCATACAAACCATAACCCCAGAGGAAGGGATTAATTACAATTGTTTCATTCTCAGGGATATTGTTGCTAATCCATTCGATGGCAGGTAAATCTGAATTGCGAGAAAGAATAGTAATGGGATTGATTATAGTGATTAATTGCTTAGCGCCGGTATATACTACTAACAATGCCAGGAAGACAATAGGTCCAANGGAAAGGAGTATAAATCTTTGAGGTATTAGATCTTTCCAACTAATGATAATTTGATCGATAAAAAAGCCCCCGAGAACAGAAATCGGAATAAAAAGCATGATCTCCACCGAGAGATTGCTTATAAGTCCACCACCAGGTAATTGAAGTGTATACAAATTGGCGAGTAAAAAGAGTATCACTGTCCAAAGTAGCAGCAGATAGGGAAAACGTTTTTGTAAAAGCATACCCCATATTAAGCCTAATCCAGACAGCACCAAAGATAGCTTTCCAAGAGCAGCGGTAAGAAAAGCCCAAGAGAAATCTTGGAAAAAAGGTATTGTATTTGTTCCCGGAGATTTGATAATTGGATAGACAATAGATTTAATCGTCTGGACCATCCAAGGGAAAACCAATAAGACTGCTGCGAAAGCTACAACAAATATCAAAAGAAGGCTCCANGCTTTATTGTTGGTCGGTTTTTTTCCCATAAGCATATTTATTAAAAAGTACGAAAGGATTAGGCAACCGAAAAATACAGTAACACGGTAATGTACGAGAAACAGTCCACCAGAAACAATCGCGCATAAAAAGATTATCCGATAATATTGTTTGGCAGTAAGCTTTTCAGGGAGTAGCAGAATGAGTGCAAAAGCTACGGGAAGTATTAAAAGGCCGGTTAATTCAGTGTACCTACCCCAACTTGAATAATAAGCTGGCATTGGTGTGAGGAAACCGGTGATCAGCGCAGCGAATAATCCTGATAAAGAGCTATGCGTCANAACCTTGGTGAATAAATAAACCGAGAATATAGCCAATGCATTTAAAACCTGGCCAAAAATCAATAAAGACTGGTCGATCCTTAAGTTTGACAACATAGTGAATACTGCTGTGATGCTATGGAAGCCAGGATGATAAGATGCAGGATTAATATCCCAGTAGGGTGCATAGCTCGAAGGATACGCGCCAAAAGAAATGATTTGCCGGGTGATTAATGCATGATGAACTGAATCCACCCAGGCAGGTGTTGCTAGATCGCGTACCATAATTAACCGGATGGAAAGTGTAGCGAGAAATATCAGGAGTAAAACGATTGATGTGAGTAAGCGATGTTTATTACCATATAGGGGGTGAGTTAGATGATCTTCAGAAGGATAATTATTCTGAGTGTATTTTTTTGCCTGTATGTTGATATGGATTACGCGAGCAAAAAACAGTACAACCAGAAAAATGGCGACAAATAAGACGCCCTTGTTAGTCCATTTAATATTGAAAATTGTTGTCCATAACATCAGTACCGGAATCAAGCCAAGGCTAATCCCAAGTGATAGAGCAGTCTGTTCTCCGAAATCATAGCGCCTGCGTAAACCAGAGACATCCAATAGTAACCAACCGGGTAACCAAATTACGATCAGTAATGGGATTAATAACCAGCCATATTTTATGCCTTGGCTAATATCTTTAACGAATGCATCAAAATCGTATAGATAGCTCAATCTAAAAGCAATATCAGAATTTACAGGCTGATTATTAATATAGACTTGACCAAATGGGTATGCATTTTCATTACGACCATTGATCTGGAAAGCGCCAGAATTAGTGCTCAAATTTATGAAAAATATTTCTTCTACGGGATTACCCTGGTTTGGAATCTGAATATTTAGCGGTATATTTTTTCCCGATATTGGTGTAGATACAGATGTCGAATATAACGGAAAAGTATCATCTGGGGAATGGAACACTTTTATATCGATTGTACCTTGCCTGGAGGAGTCAAGTCCATTTTCCTGAGTGCCTAATGGAGTGATCCATATCGTTATTCCATTGAAATTTGGTCTGCGCGAGACGAAGGATTGTCCAACAACAGTTTTAGAATCAATCGTTCCAGTTGAATCGGAATTATGCACTTGTGAGGCTTCCGGGTCGTTCATCGTCACGCACCCCATCATAGAAAATGATAGGAAGATGAACAGGGTGATCAAAACAAACGATCTTACTTGCATGAAGCGTACTAGAGGTGAGAAAGAATTGACCTTAAGTGGATTAATTGGAACCATTCTTTACTTGATTGCGTAAATATGCTTCAATAAAACCATCAATGTCGCCGTTTAATACTGCCTGGGCATTACCTACTTCATAGTTTGTACGATGGTCTTTAACCATCTGGTACGGATGAAGGACATAAGAACGAATTTGGCTTCCCCATTCCGCTTTCATATATTCTCCACGCAACTCTGCCAGCGTTGCTGTTTGCTGGTCTTCTTTTATCTCCAACAATCGCGAGCGGAGTACACGCATCGCATTTTCCCGGTTTTGAGTTTGTGAACGCTCATTTTGGCATGTGACAACCAGGCCAGTTGGAATATGTGTAATCCTCACAGCGGTGGCATTTTTTTGTACATTTTGTCCACCTGCACCAGAAGAACGGTAAACATCAATACGAATATCATCTGGATTTATCTCGATATCGGAGTTATCCTCAACTTCAGGTAATACTTCTACCAAAGCAAATGAAGTATGGCGGCGATGGGCTGCATCAAATTGTGACAACCTGACCAAACGGTGAACACCTTTTTCTGGCCTTAGATACCCGTAAGCATAATCACCCTCTATTGAAATTGTCACGCTTTTTATACCTGCTTCCTCACCTTCACTCACGTCGAGGATATCACTCATGAATCCTTTCAATTCTGCCCAACGCAGATACATCCTTTCTAACATCTCCGCCCAATCTTGTGCATCGACACCACCTGCACCGGCGTGGATTGCGAGAAGAGCGTTGTTCTGGTCGTATTTTCCTGAAAGTAATACATCCAACTCTCTTTGTTCGAGATCATTTTCTATTTCGGATAAATCAGTTGAAATATCAGGACGAAGGGTTTCATCCTGAAGTTGGGCCAATTCCAACAGGTAAGAAATTCGTTGTGTCAATGAATTCCAATCATTGACAACCTCGCGAAGCGAGGCAATATGCTTCATCACTCTTTGAGCTGATTCAGTATTCTGCCAAAACTCACTTTGTTCAGATTGAGCTTGGAGCTGTGCTAATTCTTTTTCTTTAACAGGTAAGTCAAAGACGCACCAATAAACTTTGTATTCGTGATTCCGCTGAATTTATTCTATCGATTAGGTCTTGCATACTTGATAACTCCCCATTTAATTTTGAACATCCTGGATTATCCCGCGAATAAACATATCTGTATCAAATGGCACCAAATCTTCTGGTTGTTCACCTAAACCAGCAAACAAGATAGGTATTCCTAATTCCTTTTGAATAGCCAAAGCCATGCCTCCACGGGCTGATGTATCCAATTTTGCAAGGATAACACCGGAAATATTTACTGCTTCCTTGAAAGCCTGTGCTTGTTGAAGGGCATTTTGCCCTGTTGTTGCATCCATAACAAGCCAGACCGCATGAGGAGCACCAGGAAGCGCTTTACCGACAACTCTGTATACTTTTTTTAGTTCTTCCATCAAGTTGTAGCGGGTATGAAGGCGTCCAGCCGTATCAATAAGAGCAATATCATATTTCCTCGCCATCGCAGCCTGAACTGTATCAAAGGCGACCGCGCCTGCATCACCGCCAAGCTGGCCGCTGATTATCGGTACCTTTAGTCTTTCCGCCCATACTTCAAGCTGATCCACACCAGCTGCGCGAAAAGTATCAGCGGCGCCAAATATTACTTGCAGGCTTTGGCTTGAAAACCTGTTACCAAGTTTTGCTATGGTGGTTGTTTTTCCTGAACCGTTTACACCGACAATTAATATTATCGTGGGTTTCGTAGAAAACTGGATCGGAGGTGGTGTGTCTAGGTGTGCTCGGAGTTCTTCGGCTAACATTAAATTTAAATCACAAGTTTTTGTAATCCCTTCTCGATCGACCCGATCCTCCAACTTTTCCATTATATTTAGAGTAGTTTCGACACCAATATCGGCATGGATGAGAAGTGCTTCCAATTGCTCCCATGTTTCATCTGTTATCTCAGTTGCGCCAATTAGCGAAGCTAATTGACCGAAGGTCGCTTTGCTTGTTCGGGCTAATCCATTCTTCCATTTTGAAAGGATATTATTCATCGGTCGGTTATTATAACATGAGGGATTCGGGGTTTATAATTGCCTATTAACCTGTAATTGGAGGAATTCATGAAGGATTATTTTTCAGTTCGCTGGGAAGATGGGATAGTAAAAATGTTGGACCAGCGATTACTACCTGAAGTAGTGGTTTATAGAGATTTCGTTAAATGTGAGGAAGTAGCATCTGCTATTCGTCAAATGGTTATCCGTGGAGCACCAGCGATTGGGATTGCTGCTGGATATGGATTAGCATTGTCAGCTTTTCATAGCAAAGCCACTCAAAAAGAAGAGCTGATCAAAGAAATAAAAAAATCAGCAAATATATTGAAAAAATCACGTCCGACTGCAGTAAACCTATTCAATGCAATTGCAAGAATATTGAAGCTATTTGAAGATCCTATGGGTATAAGTGTTGATCAATTAAAAAACCGAGTTGTTTCGGAAGCTCAAAAAATTGCTGATGAAGATATCGAGATGAATAAAAAAATAGCTGACTATGGTCAACAATTCATCCCTGTTCATGCAAACCTGATCCATCATTGCAATACAGGTGGGTTAGCGACTGGAGGATATGGCACTGCCTTAGGTGTCATCCGTGCAGCACATGAACGTGGAAAGAAAATTCATGTATACGTAGATGAAACCCGACCTCGCCTGCAGGGCGCCAGATTAACATCTTGGGAATTAAAACAATTGGATATTCCTCATACCGTCATCGTTGATGGGGCGAGTGGTTATATAATGCAAAATTTCTCAATTGATGCCTGCCTCGTTGGATGTGATCGGATTGCTTCCAATGGAGATGTGGCAAATAAGATTGGTACCTATAATCTGGCGTTGGTTGCATACGCCCACAAGGTACCTTTTTATTCAGTAGGGCCGACAACAACAATCGATTTATCTATTGATAGTGGAAAAAATATTCCTATTGAAGAGCGTTCTGAACGTGAAATCACTTTTATTGGTGATATACACATAACCCCTGATGGTGTGAAAGCAGCAAATCCAGCTTTTGACATTACCCCAGCAAAATATATTACCGCAATAATTACCAACGGAGGTGTGGCTTTTCCACCTTTTAATAAGTCCTTACTAAAATTAATGAAAGAGGTTATACGCCAATGATTGGAAAATTATCCCACTTAGATGAAACTGGCAAAGCGAGAATGGTTGATGTCAGTCACAAAGGAGAAACGGAAAGAGTGGCTGTGGCGAAAGGGGAGATAGTCATGAGATCAGAAACGTTAGAATTAATACAGGGTGGCAAAATTAAAAAAGGTGATGTTTTTACCGTTGCCCAACTAGCTGGTATTATGGCTGCGAAACGTACTTCAGAACTCATCCCTCTTTGTCATCCATTGCCAATCACTGAGATCAAAGTAGACATTAAACTTGACAGAAACCTACCTGGATTACAAATAACTTCATTGGTTAGGGCTATTGCAACAACGGGTGTTGAAATGGAAGCACTAACTGCTACCGCAATTGCTGCTTTGACGGTCTATGATATGGCAAAAGCTGTTGAAAAAACCATGCGGATCCAAAATATCCGTTTAGTAAGAAAAACTGGTGGATCTAGTGGAGATGTCATAAATGAGTAACCATGCAAAGGTATTATTTTTTGCTACAATACGGGAAAAAACCGGGGTTCGAGAAACTAGTGTTGAGTTTCAAAGTGGTGCAAATATAATGGATGTTAAAGCATTGTTATTGGAAAAGTACCCCAATCTAAAGATGAGCATGGATACTATCATTGTAGCAATGAACCATGAATTTGCCTTTGATGAAAATCTGGTTCCCGATGGAGCTGAAATTGCACTTTTTCCACCAGTGAGTGGTGGTGATATCAGCGAAAGGAAATTCCTGACATTTATCGCCATCGTAGATAATGAAATTGATATAAATAAATGGATTGAGAAAATAACTTTTGAAACAACAGGAGCCGCTTGCATTTTCTCTGGAATTGTACGCGGTGTTACAACCCGAAAGTCTCCCCATCAAACTGTAGAGCTTGATTATGAAGCTTACAGAGAAATGGCTGAGTTAAAAATGACGCAAATATCTCAGGAAATAAGAACCCGATGGTGTGAAATAGAAGGGATAGCCATAGTTCAGCGGACTGGAAAACTATTTCCGGGGACGATTTCAGTTATCATCGCATGTACTTCAGCCCATCGTGATTCTGGTATTTTTGATGCAGCGCGTTATGGAATTGATCGGTTAAAAGAGATTGTTCCAATTTGGAAAAAAGAAGTCAGTAAAGACGGAGATGTTTGGATCGAGGGAGATTATTATCCACACAGAGGAGAATAAAATTACTCAAAATAATTTGAAGCTGTGAAGTAATTTTTATATGATTGTTATCGCTTATAATATGTAGATAAATTTATAAAAAAATAATAAATGAACTAATGGATCGCCAGGTACCCGGCATTTGCGGGGTGTTTAGCGCTCCCTGAGTTCGAAGGAGATCTAATATGGATATTTCCCCAGGGAGTAGTCAACTTGCGGAATCTCCCCAGGCACTTGCTCAAAGGATTGGTCTAACTTTTCATAATATTGGCTTATTATCAAGAGCCCTTACTCACCGGTCGTATTTTAACGAACACAGGGAAGCAATTGAGGATAACGAGCGACTTGAATTTCTTGGCGATGCTGTCTTAGATTTTATGGTAGGCGCATGGCTATATCATCGTTTCCCAGAGATGGCAGAGGGACAATTAACAAGGCTACGAGCAGTTTTGGTTGGAAATGAACAGCTGGCAGAATTTGCAAATGGGATTAACCTGGGGGCAGCTATGTTGCTTGGCCATGGTGAAGCTGAAAATGGAGGTCGTGAACGTTTACCTTTGTTAGGATCGACTTTTGAGGCGTTAATTGGAGCGATTTATTTAGATCAGGATATTTCGCAAGTTTGGAAATTTATGGACCCGATGCTCGAGACCAAGGTGAGAATCATCATTGCAAACCAGGTAGAGCATCATCCAAAGAGCATATTGCAGGAATGGTCACAATCCAAAGGATATGGGACACCTATATATCGAGTTGTAGGGTTCAGCGGTCCAGATCATGATAAATATTTTGAGGTAGATGTTTTGGTTGGTGATATCGTTTATGGGCTTGGAAAAGGTCATAGTAAGCAAGCTGCAACAAAAGACGCAGCAAAACATGCACTAGAAAAACTTGGAATAAGGTAATTTATGCCAGCGAGACTTAAATCTTTTGAATTACACGGTTATAAGACGTTCGCAACCCGTAATGAATTCCAATTTTCCGATGGAATAACTGCAATTGTAGGTCCCAATGGTTCTGGAAAATCAAATATTGCAGATGCGCTTCGTTGGGTGTTAGGTGAACAGTCTTATGGTTTATTAAGAGGGAAGAAGACTGAGGATATGATTTTCGCAGGTTCAGAAAATCGTCCCCGAGCAGGAATGGCATCAGCAACTATCGTATTTGACAATAGTGATGGTTGGTTACCGATCGATTTTGTCGAAGTTGGTATTACACGGCGGGCTTATCGTGACGGAGAGAATGAATATTTATTAAATGGACAACGTGTGCGCTTGAAGGATGTCTCAGAGATATTAGCCAAATCAGGTCTCGCAGAGCGGACTTACACGATCATAGGTCAAGGTTTGGTTGATGCCGCCCTGGCATTGAAAGCTGAGGACAGGCGACGATTATTTGAAGAGGCTGCTGGAATTGGACTACATCGATCTCGCAGAGAGGAAGCAATCAAACGACTTGAAACCACTAAGAGAAATTTAGAACGAGTAAACGATATATTATCTGAACTCCAACCCCGGTTGCGAAGCCTTGAGAGACAGGCAAAACGAGCCCAAGAGTACAACCAAATGAGAGCGGATCTAAAAGTGGTGCTACGCGAGTGGTATGGGTATCACTGGCATAAGACTCAAGCAGAATTAGTGGAAGCGCAAATTTCAGCAAAACAGCAGGAAGAAGTTTTATCAAAAATACAAACAAACCAAAATGATCTCGATCAAAAATTAAGTGATTATCGTTCAAATATCAACAAACTAAGAGAAAAGTTAAATCTTTGGCATAAGGAATTAACTTCGCTACATCAACAACGAGAAAGTTTGAGTCGCGATCAAGCTGTAAATAGTGAGCGATTACGCTTACTGCTCCTTCAATTGGAACAACTCTCCAAAGAGCGATCTATCACTGAAGGAGAAGTTGGGATTCAAAATGATCAATTAGGAATCTCGAACCAAGAGTTTGAGCAATTAGAGCTGGATTTAAAAGAAGCGAATCAATCTGTTACTGAATCGTTGGATATTAAACGCTCAACAACAAGAGCGATCTATCATTGAAGATAAAATTCACACACTTCAACAAGATATTAACGGAATAACAGCAAAAACAACACAAAAACAAGCGTATCTTATTGAAAAAGATTCACATATAAATCGATTGAAGGATACATTACAAATAGTCAATCAGGATATTTTATTATTAGAAAAAGAATTATCCTCCTCCCAAGAAACGCTTAGTTCAATCTATAGCGAGAAAGAAGAAAAGGTTAAAATTTCTGAATCAATCAAAGCTGAATTGCATTCGATCCAGGAAAATATAACTTCACAGGAGCAAAAGCGGTCAAAGATCACAGAGAAGGTAACCGCACAAAAAACCAAACTTGTGCAGTTACAAACGGAGCTGAACGTCCTTGACGATGCTGAGAGAAATCTAACTGGACATGATGAAGGAGCTCGGATTCTTATCAAGGCGATGAAAGATAAGAAAATTGATGGTGCAATTGGCTCAATTGGCCATAGTTTACTCGTCCCTGAAGAGTATGAAACTGCCATTGCGGCAGTGATGGGTGAATATATAGATTCGCTAATTATAAAAACGATTGATCAAACAGAAAGAGCTTTAGATCTCTTTAGTAGCGAAACCACCAGGGGATCACTTTTTCCATTAGATGTCATCGTACCGATTAGACCAATCTCATTGGATTTAGAAAAAGCCCCGGTTGAACCTGGGAATATCATTGGAATTGCAGCAAAATTTGTAAAAGCTGAATCATTAATAAAGCCAATTATTGATTTAATCTTTGGCCATGTGATTATTGTTAAAGATCGAAAGACTGCCAGATCCATTCTTGCCTCACGAGATTGGCAGGACATACCTAATTTTCGCGTTGTAACCCTGAAAGGTGAGATGTACCTTGCTACAGGTCCAGTAATAACCGGAGCTTCTGGCAAGGGATTGCTTGCCAGACCTCGACAACAACGCGAAATTAAGAGCATCCTAGAAAAAGCAAAATCTGTTTTGGAACAGCTTGAAAAACAATTCGACATTATAGATCGAGACATTACCGACTTACAAGGGGAAGAAAATGCATGCATTGAAAAATATCGAATTGCGACTGAGCTTGAAAAATCAATTATCTCTAAAATCGGGAAACAGGAATTACTGGTCGAAAAGAACCAACACAACTTACAATGGCAAAATGATCAAAAACAAAAATATCAAGCTGATTTAGATCATGAAATATTTGAATTAACAGGGATAAAAACTGAGATTTTGAAATTACAGGCTGAATTAAGTTCAGTCAACGTGGAATTTGAGAGTAATAACAGAGCTTTGGATTCAATTCCATTGGAAGAATTGCAAGACCAATACACATACTGGAAAACGAACGCCGCCGTAGTTGAGCAGGCATTATTAGATGCAAAAAATCGTCAACAAGAGAAAATTCTCCGACTTCAAAAAATTGAAAATAATCTATCAGAAATCCTTAGTAGAGCATCACAACTTGAGCTGGACATTAATACCCTGAACGATAATATAAAGGTTTGTTCCGGTGAGGAGACCCGAATCGCTGCTAAGATAGAGGAAATCGGGAATATTGTTGATCCATACGAGAATGAATTGAGTGATTTAGAAAAGGATTACACAAGCCTATTGACTACCGATACCGAAGCCCGCCAGGTGTTAAGATTAGCGGAACAAAGATACACCCAAGCTAAAATTAATCTTGCTCACCACCAAGAAGGTTTTGAATCACTTCGCCGCCATATTGAGGATGATTTTGGCCTTGTTTCCTTCGAATATACTGATTCAGTAACCGGACCAAAACCTCTTCCTTTGGATGGAATGGTGGAGGAATTACCAAAAATTAATAAATTATCGCAGGATATTGAGGATGCTATTCGACAACAAAAAGCACAAATCCGCAGAATAGGCGCAATAAATCCCGAAGCAGAAAGTGAGTATAGGGAAGTTAAAGCACGATTTGAGTTCCTTTCAACACAGATTGCTGATCTATTGAAAGCAGAAGGGGATATTAAAGAAGTTATTGCCGAATTGGATATACTCATGGAAAGAGAGTTTCGGCGTACATTCGACGCAGTCGCTCAAGAATTCAAACAGATATTTACCAGGCTGTTTGGGGGTGGTTCGGCTCGCTTAGCTTTGACTGATCCTGAAAACATGACTGATACTGGCATCGATAT
>JGI11641J44799_10000080_pt1 | contig 24011 bp, 14 predicted proteins | sample WetSurSiteA1Bulk_FD_44799 | JGI IMG/M metagenome (IMG submission 44799) | reverse complement strand
CAGGAGGACCTGATCATCTCATTGGATAAAACGGGTGATGTCTATACCGCAATGCGCTTATACACGGAAGCGCTGGCCGCATACGATTCAGCAGGTGGGATAGCCAGAAAAATGCTGGAAAAAGAAGCTGATAGTCAATTCTTTATTTGGTATTTATGCATTAACTGTACAAGAGTCGGGGACATCCAGTCCATAAAGGGCAACCTGTCTGAGTCACAGCGGGCATATGAGGAGAGTTTGGATATCATGAGGGCGCTGGCAAGGGTGGAACCAGCCAATACAGTTTTGTTAAAGGAACTGACTGTTGCCTACGAGAACCTGGGTGATATCTTTTCCATACAGGACAAATTCAGAGAAGCCCAACAGGTTTATACGGCTTCCCTGGAATTAGGGGAAAAACTGGCTGCAATGGATCCCGGCAATACCGAATTGGAAATGCAGCTGAAAACTACCTATAAAAAATTGGGTGAAGTCAATAATAACATCAATAAAATATTCAGGAAATAGCTTTCGCACAATTTCACCAGCGAAAACACCAAAGGGCATTGAATACATACCTGGAATAGCTCGCCAACTATGATTACATTCCTCGGTCGGACGGATTGTTCATAGCGACTTCATGGTTTTTCCCAGTCGGAGTGTGTAATTTCTCAGTGCATTCCTTGATTCACTCTGATGAGAGTTAACGCATTGCATTTCAGTTCGGCAGGAATACAATGTGATGAAGAGGAAAAATCGTTTTTTAATCGGCAGGGTGTCTGCTGCAATAAAACACCAGTTCTGAGGCAGGTAAGTGGCCTGGATAAAGAACCAGGTGTACATTATCCATCCTTTTTCATGGTTTAATTGTTTCATTTTGTTATTTTTAATTTTTGTTTCTTACCGCGTATCTGATTAAACCTGTCATGCGAAACCTTAGCCCTTTCCTAGTGTTGGTGGTCCTGTTAGCCTTCCCAGGAGGATGTGATTTCGGTCCCAGGGTTCCTGTAGATAGGGCAACAGTTGAAGTCAAAAACACCGATGCTGCAGCTGGCAACTCATTTGAGGAATCTGCATCTCCTTCCTATGATTATGAGATCAGTGATCAACATCCTTCTGCCAGCAATATGCGCAGTATATTGTCGCTGCGTAATCTGATCAGTCAGCTCGAAAAGCGTAACAGCAGCAAAAAGGAAGTTCCTGAATTATCAAAGTTGGGCTGGATTGAAGGTTATGTGGTTGATAAGGCAAATGACGATATTTTGTTCTTCGGCAGGGAGAATTCCAATTGGCCCGATCTGTTTGTGGATGACCTGCTTTATTTGAGGAAGAATGTTTTGGACAGTGCAATCCCGCCCTATTGTTCGCTGGATCCGATACCCGAAAATGTAAAAGAATTCAACAAGGCTGCCGGCACACAGTACAAAAATGAATCCTTTGCTGCCTATTATAACAGGCTAAAGCAGAAGTGGGGAAACCAAAAGGTTGTTGTTGGGGGAACACCAGGCAATTCCAATATTGCGTATGTCATGCTGGAGGCCGACTACCATATGAAAAAAGTCTCACAGGGATTGGTAACTGTACCTCCCATCCAATCGCTCATCGATATTCACATGAACGCAGGCAGTAAAAAGCCAAACCAGTCCAATATGTCCAGGTTCTGGTTTAAATGTGAAACAAGCAGTCCGAGGTTCCAGCATGAAGAAAATATTGTCATGCTCGATGCCTGTGACGTTATCGTTCTGACCGAAGCCCAGGGTACGACCGGGGATGGCAGGTTATTTGATTCCGGAGAAACAAATGAAGAATCTGAGATGTTTGCCGACAACTTATCCAGGAACTTCCGAATTGCTGCCACCCAGGTTGAGGTCTATGCTCAGCTGGAGAACCTTTATCGCTTGCTGGCCCTGATGAATGCCATGAAATTACAGGGCCACCTGCAAGATCATAACAATTTGTTTAATTCGGTAGCATCAAGCAGCCCCTATGTCAGGGAGTTTAAAATACCGGCTACATACCCGGGACTGACGAACGCCAAAACGAGCACCGAAGAATTTACGCAGGAGAATGGCACATTGATCTCGGAGAAATTGTATTTTGTATGCGGGGGTGTAGATATGAGCACACCGGTTAGCAACGAAAAGATGAGAAAGGGCGGCAATGAACTGACTAAACTGAGGGACCAGATCCTTGCCTCCCGCTCGGATCAAAACGTAAGCTGGTCGTTACCTGTTAATTTTGTGACCAATGCTCCTCAAACCAATCGGCGCAAAAAAGATAAAAACACCGGGAAGAAGCCGGGACCGTATGATTTTGAAAATATCCCGTTGCCTGAAGAATGGCAGTTGCCCAGAAAATAGTTAAAAACAGGTATCGTAATACCCGAGACCCAGGTTTGCATTCCTGTAGCAAAAATCCGCAGATTCCTTTTGATCAAGCAGGTAGTAAGCCATACCTTCGAAATACATTTCACGATGATTTGCGGGCAATTGCTTCAGTGACATGCCAAGTACTTTTTTTGCCATCTCTGCAGCAGCATGCTTTTTGCCGAGATGGAAAAGCAACAGGGCATATTCCATCAAATCCTCCCGAGAATTATTTTCTCCAAGGATATAGGTTTCGAAAAACGCCCTGGCTTGTTCGAAGTCGCCGCGTTTTTTGGATAACTCCACCAGGCACCTGGAAAGTTTTTTGGAATGCGGATAGTACAGGTCAACAGCCCGTTTTACCATATGAATCAAAAACACGCAGGCGCTGTCCTCATTGGGCTCAATGCTGAAACGCGCCAGGAATTTGCCTGATTCTTCGCTTCCTTCCAGGGACTTTCTGACAATGGCAAGCATAGACCGGATGTAGAAAAGGAATGTATTTTCATCGTGGCAGTTTGCCTGAAGACCTGCATTCAGCATACCGATGGAATCGTGAAGCATTCCCTTCAAATAGAGCAGGCATGCTTTTGCGTTATAAAGGTATTTAGCTTCTTTTCCAAATTTGATGGGTTCAAGTCCAAGGACAAAATCAGAAAGTTCCCTGCTGACTTCTTTTTCTGCATGAAGACTTGCCACAACAAAATTAAATTTCTCATCGCCGTTCAACCCGGCTGTGGATTCCTTTAATGACCTTTCATACCAGTGAAACGATTTTTCATAATCCTCCTTTTCCAGATAAACACCAGCCAGGCCACCGTATATGTTTTCAAGCCCGTAACCCGGTCTGCTCTCCATGGCTTTCAAATATTCCTTTTCTGCCTCGTCATATTTTGCCATGTGTCGTAAGCAGACAGCATGCACAATGTAGGGATAAAACATAGCATAATCAGGAACCAGGTATTCACAATTCCGGATGAAAAGGCCAATCCTGTTTTCAGCCTGAACCCATTCCTCCATAAAAAAACATTTGTTAAAACCCCAGAGGATCGACATCAGTAGCCCATAATGATAATTGGATTTTGGAATATCGTGAATCTCAGCCCTGAAAAATGACCAGAAAGGCAGCCGTGGATGAGATTCATCCAGAGGTTGAAAGCCTGCGCCAAGCTTCTGGCACAAAATGACCAGATTCCGGATGAAATCCTTATCGTCCATAAATTCAAAACGCAAATACAGCAGGTTAAGAAGCATGGAATAAGGAGGCAGCCATTGAGCGGGTTCGGGAGAATCCGGTAAGACAACAGGAATGATCGTTTTTCCCGATTTGATGGCATAATCAGTCTCCAGACGTGTGTACCGGCCAACCGAGAGGTCCATGCTATTGGGTGAAACCATTGGGACAAAAACATCCCTTTGACGTATTTCAGATTTTAGCCTTTCCTCGATGTCTGTACCTGCCTCAATCGATTCTATTTCGTTGGAATAATCCCATATGTCAACACCCTGGTATTTAAGCACGGCCATGATTTCATTGGCAAACTTCATATCACGTGATGAAAAACTCAGGAATACACTGGAGGGTTTGCTCATTGCCGGCTTACATTACAAGGTGGGTAATCAGGGAATTGTTCCTGGGATAAATTACCGTAGGCGTTTCAGGGGCCGGAAGCGGTTTGGCGTCGCTGACAGCAGTCATGAACTTGTTCCATTCACCGGGAAAATTCTTTTTTACATACCTGAAAAACGCAGCGTATTCCATGGTGGTGACAGCTGATCCATAGGCCAACGGATTGATACTGCTGATAAGGGATTGCTTCCCTGATAAAGCCAGGCTGTATTCTTCCATGTGAACAACCTCGTAAAAAGCACCGATCTGAACGGCGATATTCCTGATCCCAACCAGTTCCCCAGTAGTGTATCCTGTTAATAATTGGGTGAGACTTCCGCTGTTTATACTGTTTTTGAACAACTCAAATTGACCGGTTTTGTATAACCGTTTTGCGATTGAAGCATGTAATTCGATCATAACGGGCAATTCACGTTGAAGATCCAGCAATAGTTCTTTTCGGTATTCGCTCTCCTCAATCATGCCTTCACCGATGCGTGTCATTTCGGCATCAAATTCGTGCTTTAGTGCGGTTCTTATGGCATCGAGCCGTTCATTCCCCGTTTTGGTGTTCATGTCCGGTGGGTCACTTTTAAACCGCCAGTAATCAAAATAGATCTTCGAATCAAAATCAAGCGTGCCGTTGACCACCATAAAGGTAATGGGAGATCCCGAATCGCTAATTAACCAGCTTCTATGTTTTTCCCTCGTGGAGGCCTGAAGTTCAGCCAGGAAATCCTTCATGTCTTTGTAAGCAGCTTTTCCGTGATCCGGTGAAAATTGTTCTTCATTGCTTCCCAGGATCNCCCCGCCCTCGTCATATTCCGGCAGATTGACACACTCAGGATAAAGCAGCAGCATGTCCATCTGAAGAAGTCTCCACCCCAGCAGGGTTTCAGTGAATGCCGGATGATAATTGATGATACGGCCTCCGTTCTTAACGATCAGTTCTGCTTTGCCTTCATCATACAGTTTGCCGGATAGCGTGACACAGCTAAAATACTGACTATCCGCAAATTTGGCAACAGGAATAAGCTGCCAGTCGGGGATGGATGTTTTTACTTGATTTCCATTGATGGTAAGCAGTAATCTGCTGCCATCATGTTCAGACCGGGAATATTTTATTCCGAGTGTATTCACTTTTTGATTGCCGGCCGGTACAGCAGTCTGACCAAAATAAATTCCCCCGCTGGCCATCATACCTGCAGATGACTTCATCATTCTGGCCTCAGGCAGGGCAATCTCCAATGCCCTGGCACGAATGAATGCCAGGCTCAGATCACCCTGCCATTGTACAGCGGTTAAAACAACCAGTACAACAAATGCAAACAGTAAAAAATCTAATTTCTGAACTGCTCTCATTAACAATAATTTGTGAACTCAGGAAGCATGGATAACGATCAGAGCCGGGGAACGCACTGAAGTCAATAACAAATCTAACTATATAATTGATAAGAACATAATTGAACTTTTTATTTAGAATCATTCTAATTTTTTTATGTTGGAAAATCGATTGGTATTTGTTATTTTGCAATTAACCACTCCTAACGGATCCTCTTAATTGCAAAAACTTCATTGCTACTTTTCATACTTAAAAAAATGGTCAATAAACTTTATAATGCAACAGCAAAGTATCTGCCCGAAATTGCTCTTTTTTTGCTGACCCTGTGCCTTGCTGGCTGTTCAGGATGTTCAAAATCAGGAATCAGAAGTCATTCCAGAGAAGCCGGTAAGTCTGCAGAATTGAATCAAGAACCCTCAGTTGAATCCGATAATCCGGAGACTGTGACTGAAAAGGATCCGGAAACCGAACAAAACACCAGCGGTAACCTTCCGTTAAATGAATTATTCAGAAAATGCAAGCCAGCTGTTTTTATGATAAAGACCATTGATGAAGGGAACCAATATCAGGGTACCGGATTTTTCATTTCGCCCGGTGGTATTGCCATCAGTAATTATCATCTTTTTGAAGGTAAGACTATGGGAAAAGAAGAAATAAAACTGGCGGATGGTTCCCAAACTACGATTAAAGACTTTCTGGCCAGGAATAGCGAAGAGGATTACATTATTTTTCAGGTTGAGGTGAACAATCCGGTTCAATACCTTTCTGTATCTTCCGTGGAACCGGAGATCGGAGAAGAAGTGTTTGCCATTGGTAATCCCCATGGGCTGGAGCACACACTGTCGCAAGGCATTGTTTCCGGTTACCGTCAGGAAAAAATGCTGATACAAACTACTGCTGAAATTGCTCAGGGAAGCAGCGGCGGACCTTTGATGAACCTGCAGGGGGAGGTTGTTGGCATTACCTCTTCAACACTCGGAGAAGCAAACCTGAATTTTGCCGTTAATATCAATTTGTTGTATTTATCGCGTTTCCTTCAGGAAGAATAGACCGGATAATCCTGATCAATCAATTTATGCGGTTGACTTTATAAATCTCAATGTTGATCACTGCCGTAATTATTTGATTTACCTGCATAAACTGCACATGGCATGATAATGGCAAAGACCAATTCTGAGAAAAGATAATCAACCTCAGCCAGCCTAAATCGTGAATATGGACAAAAAACTATACCATTTGTTTTGTCTGACATTGGCCGCCGGAACTATATTTATGGCCTCCTTATGCAGAAATAATCCCATGGTGCTACCTGATGTAATTCCGGGTGAATCTGATTCCATCCGGAAAAATATGAAGGATACGCTTTTTTTCTTTAAGAAATACAAGGATTTTTCAATTGCAGTATCTGAAACCCTTTATGCAGGATACTATACGGATTATTATTCCCGGGATGCCGCGCTGATTATTCATAACAGAAAAGGGAGGACAAGCTTTAAACGGACCGAAGAGTTTTTTCCGTTTTGGGATGATGGCGTATATGAAACCGGCCTTAAGGATTACTTTTTCATGAGCGAATACAACCTGGGCAACTGCGCCCTCTGCAGTGCATGGTTCCTGCTGAAGATAACCGCCGATACAGCTTTTGTCCTTGGCAGGGTCAATGGCTATGAAGATATCGACACCAACGGCACAAAGGAGTTCTATTACAATGAAGCACACTGGATGCCCTGGCAGTCACATGCGGAAATGGACATTGAGAAGATCGAAATTAAACTGGTTGACGATTCGTTAGTATTTCCGGGCAGAAATGTATTCGAATCAGCTGATTAATAAAGTTCCCGGGCTGTGCTAAAAATACAATCGCCAAAACTGCTGTGTCGACTTTCCTAATCTCAACAGTAAGGTTAATTTATTATATTGTATATCTGTGCATTACCATGGTTGGCACAACTTATGCAGTCATATAAGCGAACCAGAAACGCGATAAAACCATGTCACCACAACTAACCTGCGAAACATGCGGCTCCTTTTTTGTTTACTGGAGCTTTGAGGATGAGACATTTGTCTGTGATAAATGCAACCACCGTTTTTATTATGAGGAACTGGCAAAGGAATACAAGTATTTTTTAGACCTGGTTGATTTCCGGCTGCTGGAGATTCCGGATTACATTTATGACAGGTCCTATATTAAGAAATTAGATGTATCAGCCGAACCATATGACTCTCACCACGCACCCTTTGTAAACCGTATTACGGCTATTTCACCTAAAATAGGTCAGATGACTGGTCTCGAAGAACTGGACCTTACCTACAATGCCATCAAGGAAGTTCCGCCTGAAATAGGTCAGTGCAGGCAGCTGCGTGATCTGGTCCTGAGAAAGAATTATATCACCACAATCCCGGCTGAGTTGGGTAAACTTAAAAAGCTCGAAATGCTCTGTCTGAATAACAATTTTATAAAAGAATTGCCTCCGCAAATAGGCGGACTGACCGGGCTTGTTTATCTGATTGTTGATTTTAACAGGATAACGCATCTCCCAAAGGAAACCGGGAAACTAAGAAAACTTGAAGTAATGAGTGCCGATCAGAATGAATTGCATGAGCTTCCTGCGGAGATCTGTACGCTGAAGAAACTCCGGCAATTGCGACTCAGGAACAATCGTCTGACTTATCTGCCTGAGGATATCGGTTTGCTGACCAACCTGGAAAAGCTGGATCTAGAAAATAACGAACTGAAAACCCTGCCCAGATCGATAACAAACCTGGCAAAACTTGAAGAACTAAGGATATCCGGAAACACAGGTTTGGTGTCCCCACCCTATAAGGTTGCACAATTGGGAATGGATGCAATACGGGAATGGTTTGGACAATTGCCCGAACTGGCTTAACTCTCCTTGTTAAAAAACTCCTCAACCACCATGGGAACAACTGATCTGTAACAATGTTTGAAGTCCTTGTTGAAGGTTTGGCTGCGGATGGTATTGGATACGATGATCTTCTCATCGAAAGCTTCAACCAGTCTTCTGAGGTTCTCCTCTTTGCCATTTTCATAAGGCAAAGCGTGCGTGATCCAACAGTATACATCGGAGGCACCTTTCTCCAGGAACATTTTCCTGGCTCTCTTGATGGTTGTTCCGGAAATTACCATATCATCAATTAAGAATACGGATTGGCCGGTAAAGTCCTCTCCCAGGTCTCCCTCCATCATAACGCTGTTGGTGTTCAAACGTACTTTATTAACCTCTTTCAAATCCAGCCCCAGGTTGGTTCGTTTCTTACCGGGCGTATTCACGAAACGGACCTTTTGCAAGTCTTTACGCGATGTCAATTCTTTTATCACCCGCTCATACATGGATAAAACTATGATTTTTCCGGCATCCAGGTTTTTTTTGAACCATTCGAAATCAAGCGGCACATGCGGATCAATTGTAACAATTCTATTCGCACCGGCAGAGAAAAGCAGCTTGGCTGTCAATTCACAGGAACTGCACTCACCGGTTGCATACATCTGATCCTGCTTGGAAAACGGCATGTGTAAGGCAAGCAATACAATTTCTGAGGGTGGTGCCAGTCTTTTATATTCCCTGGTTGAAGGATTGACATACTCCACCTCAAAAGGATTTTTGAGTATGTCAATCATTTGCAGAGCTTCAATTACGCGGTCACCGGTAGTGAAATTGTTTTTACTGCCTTCACCGGAGGCCGTAAAACTCTGGATCACGCATACCTTTTTGCCCTGGAATCTTTTAACAGTGGGAATTCTTGAGAATACGTCACTGTTCACAAACTTCCTTGATTCATCGTAATTGCGGCTTGATTTGATCACAGAAAATCCGGCCCTGACGAATTCCTCCTCCAGGTGCTCTGCGCCGGAGCATAATACCAGTTCCCAGGATTTGTTTTCCATATGCATGGTTTTAGACTATTAAAGTTACTACAAATTTGACCGGAAAGCACCTTTGTTGATTGTGTAAAGCGGCTAAAATAAGACAAGTTGTAATGTGCCGGGTCCGACCAGGTCTCCATGGGGTGTTGATCTTGTAAAAGTCAACTCTTGTTTATGATATAAACAGTATGTAAATCTGTACTATAATAATAATGGCATGGAAATAGCTTTTAATGATGGTGTTAATCAATAAATCAACACAACCATGGAGCCAGAAAAGATAACTCAGGAAAAGCTCAATGAGAAACTGAAGAACATTGAGGACAACGGCATCCAGGCCGACCGGCAGCACCTGAAACGGAACATGTGTACACAGTTCGCCGATTATTATGAATTTATCCGTGAATATGTGGTGAATGCCTATGATGCATCAGCCACGTCGTGTCTGGTTAAAGTCACGGAGAATCAGGAAACGCTGACTGTAAGCATTCAGGACAATGGCAGCGGGATGAACCTGGAACGGCTGAAGGACTTTCTGACGGTTTTTCGTTCCAGGAAGGATAATCCACAAATCAAATCAGTCGGCCGGCACGGGATAGGCAAACTCAGTGTGGCTGCGATCCCTGGCCTGACATCCTTTAAGGTCCGCACCTCAACAGGCTCAGAGTGCTTTGATTTTGAGACGAACAGTCTGATAGAGGATTGCCCCATCACGATCAGGAAAAACAGTGTGGTGCCTTTACAGGGAACGACCTTCGAGATCACCTTTAAAAAAGATCAGACAGCCCTGAAGCTGACGAAGAAGCTTTATGACATACTGCTCACCTATGTCAGGCACCTGCCTATCACTGTGCGTTTTGACGTACCTGATGAGAACTGGCCCGGGGAGTTAACGGTCAGGACCCTTCCAAAAGGTGAATGGACCTATCCTCCCGAATGTTACGGGTGCTCCTATAACATTACGCTCAGGGGAAAGCCCTGTGAGGTTGTTGTCGCAGTTGGTAATGGTGGACACGAGGTATACCAAAACAGGGTTTACATCTCTTCGAAGTATAACCTGTTCTCATATGGCATGAAGGAAGATATCAGGATACCGAACCTCCTGATCCGGGTTGACAGTGAAGCCTTTGAACTGCCATTTGGTCGGCATTGCCTGTGCAACGAGGAAGTTATCGCCGACCTTGCTGACGATATCCGGAGAAGAATTGTACCATCTTATTTTGACTTTCTGACCAGCCACTTCAGCTTTAAGACATTGGCAGCAACTCCCTTTGCACTTGAGAAAACGGATGAAATGGCAATCGGGCTCCTGAAATATGCGCAGATGAACAGGACCTGGTCGAATTACCCTGTATTCCGCCTGGTAGGCGGACAGCGTCTCTCAATGACTGAACTGGATAAGAGAGTGGCTGAAAAACATGCCATTTATATCGAGGCCCAGAACGGCGAAGGAATTGATTACAACCAGTTCAATGGTCCGGTGTTATCGCTGGAACAGGCCAATGGTGCGCTCAAGTTGGTTGAGGGCCTGTATTCTGATGCATTTATTAATCTCAGCAGTGAAGATACGGTATTTGAAATGCCGCTGAATGAGCGGAACAAGGTATCGGCAGAAGAAAAAAGATTTGAAAGTTTCCTGGCCTTCAAACCGCAGAAGTTGGATTTCGACAGGCTGATGCAAGATGATGACAACATGGAAGACTTTAAAAAGCCCGACAGAAAAACATCAAAGTCGAAAATCGACGATTATGCCGGTATCTGTGAAGAGGCAAGAACCGCCGAAAGAGACCTGACAGATCTCGAATGGAGGGTCAATTACCTGATTGAAAGGGACGGCATTACGCCCTGTACGCGGAAAAAGTTCATGTTCAGGAATAGTGTCATCACCCTTAACCTTTTCCACAGTGAGATCAGGGAGTTCGTACAGCTTTCCACCCTGAATCCAAACCTGGCTGCTCACTGGGCCATGGCCATGTGTCTGGCTGATAGCAACATCTTACCGCATATCAGTGCAGATGCCCGGGAAGACCTGCTTATTCTCGATGCCATGGCCCGGGTGGAAAGCAACCAGGCAACCGAATCTACGGATGAGGCCTCAAAACGTCTTGACCGTGAACTGATGGATTTCATGCGGAATTGCATCAACCGTCCTGCAAGAGGTAATCAATGATCGAATTAGAAATTCTGAAACAAATTTCATTATGGAAACCTTGAACAACATACTGGAAACCCATTTCATGCCAAATGGGTTTGAGATCGACATGGATGAAGGCTTTGCCAAGCTTACCGAAAGGCAGTTCGGCGGTAACCCCGGTCGTGCATTCAGTGAACTCATACAGAATGCCATTGACAGTTATCCCAACGGTACATCCTGGGAGGAAAGAATGGGTGAGATAGAATCGGGCAAGAACTGGATCTCCATTAAAGATTACGGAGAAGGCATGAACACGGAGAGGCTCCGGTTGCTGATAACCCTTGGTGGAACTGATAAATTCAAGGATCCGGAAAAAATCGGACAGTTCGGCATGGGTTTCATGGCAATGTTTAACCGAAGACTGGGTACCAGGGAGATCCGGGTTATCACCCGTTGTGAGGGACACACGGTACAACTTGTTTTTGCGGTTAAAGAGGCAGGTAAAAGACCTGCCGTCTCACTTTCGGTATTGCAGGAAACGATAAAGTACAGCACCTGCATCAGGGCTGAATTCAGCAGTTCTGCCAGTGTCAATGACTGCCTGGAACATGCCCGGAATTCGCTTACTTACTATCCCTGCATCATGAAAATCAATGGTGATCTTTTTGTATCACAATGGGAGCATTATGGCAAAAAGGACAGCATCATTTTCAATGAAAGCGACTGCCATGGGCTGATACGAAGCGGCAGTGAATGGGATAACATAGCCATATTGTGTAAGTATGAACGCATCATGAAAACCTCTCTCGATCATTTTATTACGGGTGGGCACAACATGCATTATAACCTGCTGGATTTTTATAACAAAAAGACGCCTTTTGTACCGGGAGTGGTAATTGTTTTGAATATCAACAAACTCAGGGTAACCATTTCGAGGGACGGGTATTACCTGGACTGGACCTATGATCAGGCACTCGGTATCCTGAACCGGTACCTGAAGACCTTTTTACTGCGGGTTTTTGACAGGGGTGTAAGGTCCGATCTGATACTGGCCAACCAATATATATTCAGTCAGGAGATTGCATCATATCTGTCAGATCCGGAGCGTTACCAGAACAATCCCTGTGATGAAAACCGGCTGATCATGATGCTGGCGAATGCATCCATTTTCCGAATCAATGGACGGAGCGGTGAGTATTCACTGAGTACGCTGAAAAGGATGAAGCGTGATGATTTCCCGTTTTACTTTTCTCCCAACCGTTCTAATTTGCGGTGGCTGGGAGGATCGTTCAAACACGATTACATAGTTGTGCCGGATGCGTGCAACCTGAACGGCGGAGCCGATCATTTCTATGACACCCTGTTTAATAATGTTTTCAAGGATGTGGTTAACCTGGACACCATCCAGGAAGACCATAAAAAGATCGTGGACCTCGTACAGCGTGATATCATTGATAAATCATCCCTGTCCCCGAACGTGAAGATCATCGGCCCCAGACACCTGAAACCCAGGGAACAGGGCCTGCTTGACGAGATCAGCAGCCTGCTACGTGATCCGGTAATTATAGGAGCAATTGAAAGTAACCTGCATCTGAGGATCAGAAGTATCAGGCCGGTATTTTTCAGTTTGGAGGAAACCGGGATGAGGATCTCAACAGGACTGTTTGATGAACAGGGTCAACCCATGAATGAGGATTTCATGTCCAATTTCCTCGTACCTGTGGAGGAAAAGGACAAACAGGAAAGACGCCGGATCGGAAGGGTAAATCTGCTGCTGGGCCTGAGTCTGGATCATCCTTTCATCCGTTACCTCATAAACAGCAGCACTGCCCAGCGCAATTATTATGCATTGACTTACCTGGCACATGAACTGGCCCTGTGCCAGAAAATGCTTGTCCCTTACTCTCCATTCTATCACCTGGTAAAGGAGAAACTGGCGCTGGACATGCGGATGGCCCTGATAAAGAACATTCTTGGAACCATCCGGAATTGAAAGTTGGATGAAATGAGTTTGTCGCACAAAAGTCGATTCCCGGCGGAGTAATATACTCCGCCGAAATTGAAGAACAGGTTAACAGGGATTTCCTATTGATTCCTATCCTTATCTTTATCTTTTACCATCTTCTCGAGATTTTCAACATGTTTCTTTAGAATTGACATAACCTTAAGGCGTGATTCCGATGATTTCCAACCGGCTTGATCCAGCAGTTCACTAAGCTCGAGATCAAATTCCTCTATTCTTCCGTTGATCGTAGGTGCATGTTTGGTAAAAATGGTATTTCGAAAACTTCCCCTGACCTGCTTTGTCACGGATTCAGCCATAAACCAGTTGCCAACCATGGTTACTGATTCCGATGTCGCCATCTTGGCATTAATTGCTATTGTGACCTTTTCATCGGGCATATATTCCAGGAATTCGATCAGGGTTTGCAACCTGGAAATTTTGGATCTTGGATCACTTTTTTCGAGGACATATTCCGGATTGATTATTAGCTTGCAGCCTTGTATACCGGCATGTTTTTCGAGCGACAGCCTTTCATTCCGCTGGCAGCGATTATGGTCCTCGGTTTGCTTATCTGGCAGATAACGATCTCTCCAGGCCACATCCTGAAGACTCTTTTTGGGAATATGAAAAGAGCTGATACCACCTTTTTGTCTGACAAGGCAATGATGCCCAAGATTAAGCACATTATCGGAATAGGCTTTCATCATCTTGGCCCTGTCCTCACCCAGTTCTGCCAGTTCGTACAAAGCATTCCCGGGTTTCTGGCTCCGGTTCAACAGGTTAATGAACACATCACGTGTGAGATTCTTTCTCAGTTTGGAGCTGTCACCCGGAATTCTTACAGCCTGTAAATTCTGGATCATTTCCCCGGGCTTGACATCCTCGGTGGTTATTGGGAAAACCGGAATATTCAGGGCCATGGCGTAACCGATCTCCTGATGCACCCATCCCCTTTTGGCTGAAGACTTTGTCACCAGGGGCATAAAAATATGGGCATAGGCAATATAATCCTTTATCTGTTCATGAAATCCTGATCCCGGAAGAAAGTCCCTGGCCCACATCGGCTGTAACCCATTATCTTTTAAGACCTGAGCCAGAAGCTTGACAATCGGCTTGTCCTTGCTGGAATAGCTTATAAATACCCGAATTTCAAGATTGTCTTTCATAGCATACAACTTAAATTTCCTGCCTGTAAAATATCAAATCATTAACAACCAATCATTCATAGATCACCAGATTCTCGGGTTGATCGGTTTTTGCGATAACAGATTTCCAGAATATTCCTTCCTTGGGTATTCTTTTGCGTCCAAGAATTACCAGCTTAAGTGGTACCATACAGAATTCAGTAAGCCACTGGCTTATCATAAAATCAGTGTAGCCCGCCATGGCGTTGTCTACAGCCAGCGTACCCAATCTGCTTCCATTAATAATATCAATTGTTCCGGGCGCCATTGAACGCAAAAGATGCCTGGGTTCACTGGTCAGGCTCCTGATCTTTCTGCCCCATTTGGGATCGATCAATTTAATACCATTGGTGACCATTTTCAGTCCTGCACTCCGCAAATTGTCGTTGGTCTGACCTTCAATCCTCCGGTTATCCAGGAAAGCCTCATAATATTCAATAACTGCAAGCTTCTCCTGTGTGCTCAGATCAACATCAATGTAATGGTAGATCCCGTGTTTGTTAAATTCTGTTGAATTCTTTAAAAACTCGAGGTAGGAGCCTTTAAAAACATAATAACTGCTGTTTTTGTAAAAGTTCTTTTCAAGAATATACTTCGGGATGGTTTTGCAGATATTCTGTACCCGCATGCTGCCTTGTTTATGTGCGTATAAGTTGCAGAAAATGAATGTGTCCTTAAGTGTTTTAAAATAGTCTCTCAATGATTCTTCTTCCTCATTTTCCAATTTCCGGCGGAGGCAAAATACTTCCACCGGTTGAAAATTCCTGATTATCCGATCAATATCCTTGATCCGTTTTAGTTCATCATAGGATTCCTTAGAAAAATAATTCTGAAAAAGACAATTTCTGTATCTGGTATCAATTAATAACTTGTATAGTTTTAACAAATCCTTGTCACTTTTTATATCAGAGAAGAAATATATTGTTGACAGCGCGTAGTACTTGCTCAATTCAACCTGCACTGCCGTGTCCAATGCGTAGAAATAGTCCTTGTGGATAAGGTCGGGCCTGAAATCGATGAACTGCAGGGCATCGGAAGGGATGGCTGTTTCAGCCAGCACAATTAATCCATAACCCTTCCGGGAATACTTGGTTTTGATCTCCTGAGAGATCCTGTATATGCTGAATTCAACTTCGGGTATCAGTGCAAGATCACAAACTCCGGTGCTGCTGGCGAGAACAGAATGGCTCACCACATAACCCGAATCAGATCCAAATAACTGGATTATTCCCAACCTGGGATTTGAACTTACTTCCACGGCAAGGTCTTCAATGATCATCCTGCTTTTCTCAACAGCCGATGAGAATCCAAATGTTTGCCATGTCCAGAGAATATCATTATCCATTGTTTTTGGGATTCCGACAACAGAAAGATCCCAGCCGGCATCCTTCCAGCTTTGAGCGATGTGATAAATGGCATGAGCAGCACGCATGCTGCCGTCTCCGCCAATGATGTATAAAATTCTGATGTGGTGATCATACAGATCACGGATAATTCTTTCCAGGTTTTCCTGGCGACTCGCCTCGTTCAACAATGTTTCCTCTCTGGATGTTCCCAGAATTGATCCGGCTGCATTGGCATGCTTGGAAGTAATTAAATAGGGTCTGTCCTGTGGAGGCCTTGTTTCATCGTTGTTAATCAGGAAAACAAAGCTATTGGCAAAGTCATTGAATGAAAGAAAACCATTTTTTAGCCCCCAGATTTCCAAACCTTTCAGGTTTCTATCGGAAGGATTGTCCTTAAGATGTTTTTCATAATACATGAAGTGCCTTTGGGTAATCCCGTCGATCACGGCATTGATCCCGGGTGCAATTCCACCGGAAACGAGCACTGCCACACGAAATGCACCCTTCTCATGTTTGCTTTCGAGGTAACGCGGGTAAAGAAGTTCCTCCCGGGGTCCTGCCTCACAGAAAGTCAGGTCGAACCCTGTCTTGAAATGATCAAATTTCTGATGATAGGAGGTCAGCGCTGCTGAGTATATCTTTGCGTCATCCGGGCGATACTTTCCGACAATCGATTCATCAAGCGGGTTTTTTCGCCGCTTTTTCCCATTGTCGGAATCCATGCTCTCAATTTCGGGCCAATTAATAGGACAACCTTTTCTGATATTCTGTACAATCTTCACATGATCAATCTCTTCTTTTGGTGCGAGGTCTCTTTGTAAGAGTATTTCATCAAAATACTTCTTTTCAATAAAATGCTTGATAATATCTTTCTCATAAGAGAAGGTATTGAATACCGGCAGGTCATCATCGATGCCAAATTGCAACTCGTCTACCCTCATATATTGCGTTGCCAGCGATTTAACCGCCTCGTAAACAGATAATTTATCGAATCTGGGCAACAGTACAGGACCCATTTGTATTTTCGAGAGCCCTTTTTCAATTTTATCAGGAAATGATATTACTACCTTGCTTTTATCGTGAAGTTCGATCCTGATGATTTTGGTATCGGCTTTTTTATGCTTAAGAAAGTGCTCAATTTCGCAAATTTGTGAATCTCCGGCTTTGGCTCCGACAAAAAGCAAAAAATAATCACAAACTTCAATAAAGTCGCCTGTTTCCTTTACCCAAGGCTTGTTGTGGGTAGCATAATCGTAACAATAAATGTCAAGTTTCCGGCCCGAGGTCTTTTTAATATACTTCTTTAAATTGAAAAAAAATGAAGCAACCAGATTTGAATCATTGAAGTTGTAACAGAAGAAAACTTTAAGTAATTCTGTCTGGTTCCTGGAGATGGGTTTTGGTTTCATGGGTACACAGGCTGTCGGGTTGTAACTGGAGTTTTGTATAAGTTACTAAAATAATATATTAATTTGATTATTATATAATTAGAAAAAATATTTTTCAACCCTTATGACCCGGGACACACGCTAAGCGTAGTTTTCCTAACTACGCTTTGTTTGACACGTAGTCTGTGACTGCCCTCCGCTAGGCGAAGTTTGTAACTTCGCCTTCTTTAAATCGTAGTCTGTGACTACCATTCCCCTTTGGTTGGGGAATTTCTAATTTTTTTTATTTGTTGAAAGGTTACTTTTTTTGGTCAGACAGTATTAAAGTATGTTGTGTTAAAACTGTTTAGATTTTTGTGCCTTTTTAAGTTAAATCGAATTCCAAAATTGAAATGGACGGGGGAGAATTGACAATTATTATGAATGTTTGAATACCTGGTTTTGGGAAGGGAATGCTGCTAATTGATTTGTGAAGATAGCAGTGCCGTTGATTTAAGTTTATTAGAAAACTAGTTATGAATAGGTTATCCACCAAAACAATTCCATATGAGGCATTTTACATTATTGCTGCAAGGCTTGTTGATCGGCGTTTTATCTTACGGTCAGACAGTAAGTTTCACTTATGACAACTCAGGTAACCGGACATCACGTACGACAATCATTCTGAAATCTGCAACAGGAAACACAGTAGAAGAAAGCTCTTCCAGTGCTTATGAGGATCAAATCGGCGAGCATTCCATCCTGATTTACCCTAATCCCATTGAAAGCGAAATAACTGTAAAGATACAGGGATTAAAGGAGGACAATGCCGGCGCAATAAATCTTTATGACCAGAGTGGCAGACTTGTATTGACCCTGGATGATATTGGCAGTAATAACACGCTTAACCTGTCACGTCTTTCAGCGGGAAATTATTTTATGATTATTCAACTTGAGAATGATCAAACCAAATGGACAATTGTGAAGGAATAGCGTATCCGTGTTATTCCATTTCAAAAAACAAACCGATTAAAAACCCAAAAACCTTCATATCATGAAAAAAACTATCCTGTTTTTTGTTCCGTGTTTTGTTATTGCAACAAGCAGTCTGTTGGCTCAAACAAATTCCATTAAGGTAAGCTCTTCCGGAAAGGTAGGAATTAACTTAGCCAACCCAACGTACCAGTTGGATATTTCCGGCACGGTAAGAATGGCTTCCGGTGGTTACTCCATACTTTTCAGTGGATCATCCTATTACCCAAACCTTGGCAGTATTTCCCTTGGAACTTCAAGCTATTACTGGTATCAGCTTTATGCGACCACTGCTTTTTTTACAAATCAGCCTGTGATCATGTCAGATGAGAAATTTAAAACAAACGTATCAGACCTTTCTTTGATGAAGGATAAACTGAGATTGTTAAGACCTGTTTCGTACAATCTGAAATCCGATGCCAAAGAAATCAACACAGATCCATCGATAGTAAGCTTCCAATATGGCTTTGTGGCGCAGGAATTACAGAAAGTCTTCCCGGAAATGGTGTCCCAGCGGGAAGATGGAGTACTCGGAATACGATACACGGAACTGATTCCGGTGCTCGTTCAGGCAATAAAAGAACAACAGGAAGAGATTGATGCCTTGGGTAAACGAATAGCTGAACTTGAAGAATCCAATAAATAACCTCGCACAAAAGCAATAATATATGAAACGATTGTACAATCTGATCGTTGGTGCATTAGTGTTTTGTGTTGGTAATGTATTGGGTCAGGAATTTGACGTAACTTATAGTGCAACTGAAACAAATACTACAACTAACTTAACCTATGAGGCACGAAACAGCGTAACGTTAGGACCAAATTATTCTTATACACCTAATGGCGGTTCGATGGCTATTTCAATCACCAATCCCGTTGTTACCGGAATGGTTACCTACAACTCTTCAGTCGATCCTGAAACTCGCACACTAAATACCACTTACCTGGTGGGCGCCACCAATGGTAGTCTGAATGTAAACTCAATGGGAGGCGCAACCTACTCCATACCACTGGAGTTATTACCCGGCGTGAATGGATTAGCTCCCAATCTTTCACTGGTTTATTCAAGCAACAGCGAACCGGGGATTGCAGGGCATGGTTGGCAAATATCCGGTTTATCAACCATTAGTCGAGGTCCTAAAACATATTATGGTGATGGAACTGCCAGCGGTGTGGAATTGGATACAACTGACCGGTTTTATTTAGATGGTCAAAGACTGGTCAATACTTCCACATTTTATCATAATTATCCTAATGTCCAGTATCAGACTGATGTTGATATTTTTACCCGTGTTACGCCCAAGGATATGGTTACTTATTCATGGGGGCCGACCTGGTTTAATGCAGAGACGAAATCAGGTTTGGTTTATGAATATGGCCATACTACGGCATCCAAACAAAAGGTTAATGGATACATTCCGGTATTATGCTGGTACGTTTCTAAGGTTTCTGATCTGTTTGGTAACCAGATTAATTATAATTACATCCAGGATAATAACAATGTTTACCCTGCAGAGATCACCTATGGTCCCAATACCATAACCTTTTACTACAAAGAAAGATACGACAAGTATTTCTCCTACCATATGGGTACTAAATATGAACAATGGTTGCTTTTGGATAAAATCACAGTCAAGTATAATACATCCGTAGTAAAAACTTATGAATTAAAATACAACTATAACTATTCAAATTACAATGATTATTCAGTCTTAAATGAAATAATTGAATACGGTATCAACAACAGCCGGTTGAACTCTACTGCTATAACCTATCAGATCCCGGCAAACGTCTCATTTTCGCAGACCTTGAGCAATACTTCCCATCTCTATTTAACATATACATCCTATCTATGCACCGGGGATTTTAATGGAGACGGAAAGGCTGACTTCGTCTGTCTGCCAGATGCATCAAAAGGGGCAACCTGGAGCGGTATGCGAGTATTTTTTAGTGATGGGAATGACAATTTCACAAATTACTTCTCCGAAACCACATCAATTAATTTAAGTCAGTTAAAAGACATTCGCGCTGTGGATATAAATGCTGATGGAAACGATGACCTGATTTATGAAATTGGGTCAACTACTTCATCTTTCTTTTACATGCTTTATGATGGAAGCTCATTCACTACCCCAACGCTCATATACAGCCAACCTACAGGAGCATCTACCGGATTAAGTGGTAAGGTCCATCGCTTTACAAACAAGCAGGAGGACGATAATGAAATCAGTGGAACAGATTATAACGGCGACGGGGCAAATGATATCTTTCTGAATGATCCAAGCGGCAACTGGAGAATAATGTCATTTGTCAATCCTTTCGGACAGATGACTTCCACTCTGTATATAAAGGGCTCAGGTACAATCAGTACGCTTACGGGGGAAGTACTTAGCGGTGATTTTAACGGGGATGGGAAAGCCGACCTCTGGAGTATAGAAGACAATGGGGTGAAGATTTATACTTTGACTGGTTCCACACTCAGTCTTATGCACAGTTCCACCTGGCCCTCGAAGAATCATTTCTTCAACCTGGGTGATTTTAATGGGGATCGTAAAACAGATGTATTTCTATACGGCAACAAGAGTGGAGGTACTGAATATGATTGGTCCACATGGCAGATTCAGCGTTCCACCGGCTCTGATTTTGAACAGCTTTCTATTCCTCAGAAAAAGGCCAATTTAAAAAATGATTATGTACGTCTTGGTGATTTCAATGGGGATGGAAATTCTGATATAATGGTAACTTCCTCTAATCAAAGCTGGAGTGGCACCTATTTTTATATGGCAAAATACCAGGGTAATGATCTTTATAACTATACATTAACGTCCTTTCCTACTGATAAGAATAACTTCTACTTAGCAGATTATAATGGTGATGGACATACTGATTTTATTTGTACCGACGCTCAATCAACCTGGTGGAGTAGTTACAAAGTGTATAAAACTACAGGGAATACAGCTGTTCTTATGGAAAAGATCGGGAATGGATTAGGGTTTCTTAATAAAATCACCTATACTAAATTGTCTCAAGCAACAAGCAGCGTCTATCAACGTGGTACAGGTGCCACTTTTCCGGTAGCCGATTGCCAGGGACCAATAACAGTGGTAAGTTCAGTGCAAGCAGACAATGGAAAGGGAACAATGAATACCCAAAACTATTACTATGAAGGATTGAAGATACATCTTCAAGGTAAAGGATTCCTGGCTTACTCAAAATCAAAATTAACTGATGTCGCTTCCGGAATCGAATCAGAGAGTTCGACCGGGTATCATACAACCTATTTTTATCCTCAACTAATTCGGACAATTGCTAAACGAACAGGTACGACCGATACAATAGAAAAGGTAACCTATTCATGGTCACACAAGGTTTTAAATGCTTCTAAAAAGCAGATATTTCCTTATGTTCAGACATCAGTCCAGAAAAACAAACTTACAGGGCATACCGTTACAATGACTACAAGTGGGTATGACAATTACGGCAATCCATCCACAATTGTAAATACTTATAGCAACGGGCCTACTGTGACTACAAACAATTCATACAATAATATTGTATCATCAACACAATGGTTGCTGGGCAGGCTGGCACTGATATCCGTTCAATACAGCCAGAATGGCACTACCATTACCAGGTCCGGTTCAAGGACATTGCTAAACTCCAACAATAATATCCTTTCTGAGGAATGGCATTCGGGTACAATGCAAGGTGTGAAAAATGAATTTGAATATTATGACAATGGCACCCTTAAGAAACAAACCATTCGGGATACGTACACTGATGTATCCAGGTCAACGCAATATGCCTATGAGCCAAATGGAATCAGGCTTCAAACAGTTACTGATCCCTTGTCCCATACAGCAATAAGCACTTATGACACCTATGGCAGGTTGTCCACGCAGCAGGATTATTTGATCAATACGGTCACCTATCAGTACGATAACTTGAACAGACCAACTACCGTTACCTTATCCGATGGCGGACAGATCACAACTGTTATTGGATGGGAAACGCCAACATCCACACCCAAACCGGCAAGGTATTCCATTCAAAAAACCGGTAAAGATGGATCTCAAACTAAAAGTTGGTTTGACAAACTGGGCAGGGAAATACGATCGGATACAAAAGGTTTTGATGGAACCATGATTTATACAGTAACAAAGTATAATTACAAAGGGCAGGTCGACAGTATATCTAATCCGTATTATTCCAATGGAACGCCTTTGTGGAACAGGTTTATTTATGATGTCTATGGCAGAAAGATAAATCAATACACGCCATCAGGGAGAAACAGCACCTGGCAATACAATACAAATTCTGTAACCGAAACCACGGCTGGTAAAACATATACCAAAACCTTTGCTTCTGATGGCACGCTGTCTTCAGCCACTGATGCCGGGGGAACAATCACCTATACCTATTTTCCCGATGGAAGAATAAAAACCATTAATGCACCTGGAAATATTCAAACCAAAATGCAGTATGATATTGCCGGGAACCAGACTCAATTGGTTGATCCCAGTGCTGGTACAATTAATTATATTTATAATGGCTTTGGAGAAATTACCAACATGCAAAATGCCAGGAACCAGACAACTCAACTGACTTATTATTCCGATGGAAGGCCTTACCAAAAAACCACTTCGCCAGAGGGAACGACAACTTACGCTTATAACGTCAACAAACAGTTGTCGGGGATAACCTCCCCGGGTAACATAAGCTGTTCCTATAGTTACGACAGCAAAGGAAGAATTACAGGTTTTATTGAGACAATACCCGGATCTTCACCCTTTTCCACTACCTTTACGTATGACAAAAAAGGGCGTGACAGTACCATCACTCATCCGTCAGGAATTGTGGAAAAGCATAATTATAATGCAAATGGCTATCTGAGTTCGGTGGATGCCGGTGGTTCAACCCGCTGGAGTGTTACAGCGATGAATGCATTGCAGCAGATAACGGGTGGCAGGTATGGCAGTAATCTGAATGTAACTTTCGGGTATAATGCTTATGGTTATCCTACCTCAACAGTAACAGGTACCTTACAAAACTACCAGTACGATTTTGACAATGTAACGGGCAACCTGAACTGGCGAAAGAACATTTTACAGGGAAATATCCAGGAGAATTTTGAATACGATAATCTTGAAAGGCTTGATCGGGTTTATCGAGGAGCAACCACCCTGCTCGATATGGCGTATCATGCAAATAAAGGCGGAATCACCACAAAAAGTGATATCGGAACTATTGTGTACAGAAATGCACGACCCTATGCCGATAGTCTTATCAATCCGTCTGCCGGTATTATCCCAGGCACAGCACAAGCAATAGCTTATACGTCATTTGAGAAAGTAAGCACAATTACGGAGAATGGCTATAATGCTACCTTTACTTACCTGGCAGATAATGAAAGGGCAAAGATGGTGGTGTTAAACGGAAGCAATCATGTTGTGACCCGGTGGTACCCAACCAGCCGGTTTATGAAGGACAGTGTAAGCGGTAATGTGAAAAAATATACATATATTGGTGGAGATGCCTACACAGCACCGGTTATGGCAGTGACCCAGAATGGTACTACCAATTACTATTATTTACTCCGTGATTATCTGGGAAGTATTACACACGTGGTTAATACATCAAACTCGGTTGTGGCAGAATACAGCTATGATGCCTGGGGCAGAATGAGAAATCCGGCAACCTGGGTTACCTATGCACCCGGGCAGGAACCTGAACTGACCTTCGCAGGTCGTGGTTTTACAGG
>JGI11641J44799_10000079_pt1 | contig 24047 bp, 21 predicted proteins | sample WetSurSiteA1Bulk_FD_44799 | JGI IMG/M metagenome (IMG submission 44799) | reverse complement strand
CAGTTGTTGTAGCTGGGATATCGAAGTCTCCCTGTTCAGCGAAGAGCCCCTTATAACTGTTGAACTTTGACATTAAAATTTTTGTCTGTAGAGATGCTCCAATATTTAAATTAGGGAGTATTTCACCAAGATAGCCGACTTTCAGTCCAAAGCCGTACGAACTGTCATGGTCGTTGTTGGTGAGTTTGTCGGGTCTGCTCGAAAAGTCGGAAAATGCCTGCAAGCCTTGTGCTTCAAAGCTCTGATACGCGAAAATAGGGGTAATTCCAAAGGCATGTTTTTCGGCAAACTTCCTGGCATACGTAGGTGCGATAAAAAGCTGCATGAGATCAACACCGGTGGGGGAAGAACCATAAAAGGTGTTTGTATCATAATCGGTATTCATGCCACCGTTCCCATAAATGGAAACGCCTACAGAGCTTTTGTCATCGATCATCCAGTTAAACCCGAATGCGGGAATGATAAACCATTTTGAATCGCTGTCCTGATCGCCTGGTGTTAACCCGAAGGCGGGAAACGGGGAGGGACCCCCTATCACAGTATATTCCCTGTTAGGATTAAAAAACGACAACCCGATATCGATACGTTTCCCAACAAATACCATGGATGCCGGATTGGAAGCTGCGTCGAGCGAACCCTGTGGAAGAGCAACCCCTGCGCCTGCCATTGATTTACTCTCAAGACTATACCCGTTTGAAAAATATCCGTTTGTTGCAAATGCGCTGCCGGCTGNACAAACAATCAGGAGCAACACGGCAAGCGAAAAGACCGAAAGCTTCTGCATTTTCTTACTCCACTCTGATTTCATAAAAACCCTCCTTTTTTGATAAATAGAAAAGAATGTATATGCCTCTGACTAAATTACACAAGTTTATCATAAAATATGTACTTCTTGAAGCAAAAAAAGCGCTTGAGAAAGAGATTCTTTCTCGAAGCATTTTTTGATTCATGAGATATTTGCTATAATGGTCTCAATATGACTGAGAAAGAGACAATAAAGTTTTTTGTACAGAAAACACTTGGCTGCGGATGCCCGGAAGAGGTTTTCAGGCATATCGAATACCGGACGGCAATACCATTGGAAAATCATCTGCTTGCAGGAAAAATCAATATAGGAAACAGACTTTTGGTATATATAGCCGAAATAAAAAAGGAAGAAGAACTTGCAGAATTGCTTCCATTCCTTGTGAGACAGGGAAAATCCGAGAGGGACAAATTGCAATATAACCGTTTCCGTCTCGTGCTCGCTGCAGAGGGAAACAGCGGCATCGGACAGCATGCCAATACATTATTCGAAAGCATAGAGAAAGACGACAAAATCCATCTTCACATAATACGAAAAAGCGAAATCCCCAGTTTATGACCGCCGGCAGCAAAAGTTCATCACAGGAATGGTAACGCTTCAGGATATTCAGAAGGCTGCATTAAGGATAAAGCCCTTTATCCATAGAACTCCACTCATCCGTTCAAATTCTTTCAGCAAGATGACAGGGGCCGATGTGTTTCTCAAGGCTGAGAATCTTCAGAAGACAGGCTCCTTTAAAGTACGGGGGGCGTTCAATAAGATAATTGATATGAAGAGGGATGTAATAGCCGCTTCAATGGGAAACCACGCCCAGGCTGTTGCTTATGCAGCAAGTGTTATTGGCATAAAGTCAAAAATTATAATGCCGGTAACAGCCCCCATAATAAAGGAAGAGGCAACAAAAGGATATGGGGCGGAAGTACTATTATTCGGCGAAAGTTTCGGGGAAGCACTCGGGTATGCGCTTGCACAGAGTGATTTTCCCTTCATACATGCCTTTGATGATGAAAAAATCATAGCCGGCCAGGGTACTATCGGAATTGAGATCCTTGAAGACCTTTCAGATATTGATTATGTCATTGTTCCTGTAGGAGGAGGTGGTCTCATATCGGGCATAGCGACTGCAATAAAGGCGTTATCTCCGAAAACAAAAGTTATAGGGGTACAGGCGGAGGCTGCTCCTGCTTCATTCTTATCGTTGCAAGAGAATAGAGTCTGTGAGAAAACAGCAGAGACAACCATCGCTGATGGCATTGCTATCGGAAGGCCCGGGGAAAAAACTTCAGAAATTATGAAAGCGTATGTGGATGAAATTCTCTTAGTGAATGAGGGATCGATAGCAATGGCAATACTCCATTTTCTTGAAAGAAAAAAACTTGTTGTTGAAGGTGCGGGAGCAGTGGCTCTCGCTGCACTCGTCTTGTATAAGGAGAAGTTTTCCGGGAAGAGAATTGTTCTGATAATAAGCGGGGGAAATATTGATTTTACCCTTATCGACAGGATTATACATAAGGGACTTGTCAATACAAAAAGGATGGCAATAATTGAAGTAATACTTAAAGATAAGCCAGGATCACTCAATAAAATAACGGAAATACTATCTGATAACAGAGCCAATATCTTCAACGTATATCACGACAGGCTGATGAGCGATCTTCCCATCGGTGAGACACTTGTCTCTCTGACTGTTGAGATACGCGGGGAAGAACAGCTTGATGAAATTATTAAGGATATCCGTAAGAAAGGCTTTCCGGTCAAGGGAAAATAATGTAAAAATAAAGAAAGAGAACGAGCATCGCTGTGAGCTAAAAAATACTAACAATAACAATAGCTCAGTACGGGGGGAGTAATGAAGAAACTCAAAGAACGCAGGCAATGGACGAGAGAAGTTATAGACCCGCCAAAAACAGGAATCATCTATCTTGATGGGCAAAGAACCTATCACCCGGACGGAAAGAATAAACCCCGTGCCCTTTATATGAATGTTCTGAACATGAGCAGGAAGGGACTGCTTTTCCAGTCACCGCTTAAATTCAGACAGCGTTCGACAATAGATATGAGAGTGTGGAATCACCACAAGAAATTCTGGATAGCAGTTACGGGAAAAGTTGCGTGGGTGCGTCATGATCCGTCCCAGCCGAATTATTTCCTCGCGGGTATTGAAAGCCTCCATGAAAAGCCCGATACGGAAATAGCTCCTCCTGCCGGTCTGTCTGAGGACAGGAAGGTTTACCCTTCCGATCTGGAATTCCTGCTTAATACAAATCTTTTGCAGGCAATCCCCAGGGAATCCCTGATTCCTCTCCTGAACAGTCTGAAGTTTAAGCGGGTGAAAGCCGGTGAAAGACTCATTGCCCAGGGAGATGAGGGCGACTGTCTCTATATCATACGGAAAGGGTCCTGCATAGTGAATCTCGAAAAAGAGAACACCCTGCATCCTGTTGCGCGGCTGAAAGCCGGTGATGTAGTAGGAGAGACGGCGGTATTGACCGGTGAGCGGAGGAATTCACATGTTGATGCCGAGACCGATATGGAAGTCTGGAGTCTCACCAGGTCTCAGTTTGACGATCTTGCACGGGAATACCCCGACCTGAGAAATTTTCTCACCGAAATTGTCACCGAACGTCTGTCTTCCCTGAAAATGACATCGGCAAGAACAATCGGCAAATACGTAATCCGTGATGTATTAGGGCAGGGAGCCTGGAGCATTGTTTATAAAGGCAATCATGTAACCCTTAATTTCCCTGTTGCCATTAAAATGATGAAACACACCATGGCAATGGACCCTGATTTTATTGAAAAGTTTCAGAATGAGGCGAAGACTATCGCACGCCTGAATCACCCAAATATTGTGAAAGTATATGACATAGAGGAAATGTACAGGACGCTGTTTATCATTATGGAATATCTTGAAGGATATTCTCTTGCAGAACATCTTGAAAACTTGCCGAAAATGCCCCTTCCGGCTGTTATTGATATTCTCCTCCAGGTTTGCAGCGGCCTGGAATATGCACATAAGCATGGAATTATCCATCAGGATATTAAACCTGCAAATATCTTTATGCAACCTGACGGACAGGCAAAGATCGTTGATTTCGGCTTGGCTTGTCCTACCGGCAACATCGATTTCGATCTGCCGGGAACAGCTTATTACATGGCGCCGGAACAGATACAGGGTGAACCCGTTGACGAACGTACCGACATATATTCGCTTGGAATAACCGTCTACGAGATGATAACAGGACAGAGGCCTTTTCCCGAGGACACAATAGCGCTGGTTATGGAGAAGCATCTGAATGAAGATGGTCCTGACCCAAGGGTACTGATGCCTGATCTGCCTGCTGAATTGAGTGATCTTGTAACGATGTGTATGCGAAAGAAACCAGACGAAAGGCCACAAAACGTGCCGGAGATCATCAGGATGCTTACGCCGCTGGGGGAGACTTTTGGGGTCGCCTGCCAGCCGCGGTTGAGGAAGAAGGCGAAGCTCATGGGGATGTTTCTCTTCTACGATGAAGAGCACCAACTCGCTTTAAATAATGTTATAGATGCATTCCACGGAACTATTGAGGAACTGGGCGCTAAATTGCATATTATACCAATAGAAGAAGACTGAGTTAATTTTCTTCGAGCAACTGCCAACCGGCAAAGCCCTGTTTACCGTCCTCTATTTCCTGTCCGACCAGCCGTACCCGGTTCTTCGAAGGGTGTGTCTTCACAGTGACATAAGCCCTTACGAGGTTTGCGATAGACGCTTCAAGAAAGGTAAGCTCCTGTCCGTTTTTGAAAAACACTGTTGCTCTCAGATGTTTATGACCTTCCGGTATCTCGACCAGAAGTTCGCTGATCTCTTCATTCGGAATAAGCATAGAAACACCTCCGGAAAATATGGTGAGCGCACATTTTATTAAAGTGCAGGAATTGTATTTTTCCTGATCCATATATTACTATTTTTATAAGACAGAAAACATATCCTCATGTACAAAGAATATTTTGGTTTTATTGAACTTCCGTTTTCCATAGCGCCTGATCCGCGGTATCTCTACATGAGCGGACAGCATCGTGAAGCGCTGGCACATCTCCTTTACGGGGTAACCACCGAGGGAGGATTTGTGCTCCTTACCGGAGAAATAGGAACGGGCAAAACGACCATTTGCAGGGGGCTTCTGGAACAGATTCCGAAAAATACCGATATAGCATTTATCCTGAACCCTAAAGTTTCCACAGGTGAACTGCTTGCGACGGTCTGTGACGAACTGGGTATACAATACCCGGTAGAAAACCAGAGCATAAAGGTTTTTGTGGACAGGATTAATGATTACCTTCTCGCTACTCATGCAAATGGCCGCAAGACCATACTGATTATCGAAGAGGCCCAGAACCTCAGTGACGATGTTATGGAGCAGATCAGACTCCTTACGAATCTTGAGACGAGCAAGCAGAAACTCTTGCAGATCATCATGGTAGGACAACCTGAACTGAAGGAGATTCTGGAGCGTCCCGGCATGGAACAGCTTTCCCAGAGAATTACTGCACGGTATCATCTGGGACCGTTAACGAAGAAGGAAGTCAATGGGTATATCAATCACCGCCTGACTGTAGCAGGGGTGAGCAGCAGACTCTTCCCCGATTCTCTGACTGATCTAATTTATCGGCTGAGCAGGGGGATTCCAAGGTTGATAAATGTGATCTGTGACAGGGCGCTGCTCGGCGTCTATGTTCAGGGGAAAAAAACTGTTGATAAAAAAACGTTGCTCAATGCTGCGCGTGAGGTCCTCTCCGGAAGCAGTATAAATACCCATAGTCAATTGCTGTTACGATGGATCGGTATTAGCATCTTACTTATCGCAATCGTCCTGGCGCTGTTTTCCTTATTCACTACTCCACGGAACCAGACAACGCCGCTTACGACTTCAGGTAGTGGAGAGATACAGCAAAGCGCAATGAAACACAGCGAAGGGGCATTCCTGATCTGGCCTCCGGAGCAACCGGTCGAGAAAAGTAAGGCAATGGCATTACAGTCTCTCCTGAGTCAATGGAACATCGATTCAAAGGAAAATAATAAGTCCGCTCTATGCCGGGCCGCTGAGAAACAAGGATTGCGGTGTCTGGAGGGGAAGGCCAGTCTCGATGCGTTGAAGAATCTGAACAGACCTGCGGTGTTGAAGCTCTTTGATGAGAAGGGACACGAATTTCATGCCGCTCTCATAGGCATTACAGATCAAACAGCGACGTTTGTTGTCGGAGCACAGAAAAAGTCTCTTGACCTTGCTGAAATAACAAAACAGTGGCTTGGCGATTATACCCTTTTGTGGAGGCCTCCTGAAAGCTACCATGGCGATATTCATCCGGGTTCTGAAGGAAAAGAAGTCGAATGGCTCGACAGGCAAATCTCCCTGCTCAGGGGAACTGCCGGTAAAAGGCAGATGAATAATACATACGGAGAGGAACTGGTCAGAGAGGTGAGAACGTTTCAGATTGAGAAAGGGTTGAAGCCTGACGGTATTGTCGGACCTCTGACGATTATTCATCTTGCCAACGCAGCGGGCAGCAACGAGCCGATGTTATATATCAAAGAGAAGAGGTAATCATGTCATATATTCTGGATGCCCTTAAAAAATCTGAAAAAGAGAGGAAACGGGGCAAAGTGCCTGACGTTCTTACCGTTCAGGAGCAATTGTCGTACGAACGGAGGAAAAGGAATATCTGGCCATACCTGATTGGCATTGCGTTACTTGTCAATGCAGGCATACTGCTCTGGTGGATAGGAATATCACCTGAGAAGCAAATGAAGACCCCTGAAAAAGCAGTCACTGTTCAGGAAGTAACAACCGGCGAGGGATCATCTTCAGAAAATTCTCTTTCATCTTTCAGGGGAAATATAAAAACAACCGTGAGCGAAGAAACAACAACGCAGGAAACCCTGAGAGAAAACCAATCTATGCCTGCAAAATCGAGTGATCGTTCACCGCAGGAGAGAAAGATTCAGAAATCTGAAACGCAAACAGTAAACATAAAACCGGTGCAAAAAAACGATGGCAATAATCAGACGGACATGACGAAAAAACTTCAAACGTCCGATGCCAACTTACCCCCGGTTCAACCCGGAGAAGCAATACCAAAACCCGATCCGAACAAAATCTATACGTACAGGGAACTCCCTGAAGGAATACGGAAAAACCTGCCGCCTTTGGTTCTTTCCATCGCTCTGTATTCAGATGACCCGGCTACCCGTATTGCGAGAATCGACGGACAGACTCTCCGGGAAGGTCAGGAACTCAAACCGGGGCTGAAGCTTGAACAGATTGTTGAACACGGGGTGATACTCAGCTACCAGAGTTACCGGTTCCGTATAGGAATGAAATAGTTACTCGCAATATTGAGATTGTCAGGTACAGAAGACGATCTCACTATGCGTAGTCTGCTACGTTAAAAACGCATTTAGTTATTCTTGATGAACCTCCGACTTGCATTATCATCATGAGTTCAGAGTAATCAAGAAATATGTGAATAATCCCTATGCATTGACATCAGTTCGAATTTTGATAGACTATTCATATAAATTTCTTTTAAAGAACGAAAGGAAGAAATCATGTCCCGGTTAATAAAATATCCCTTTTTTATTGTATTTTTTCTGATCATTTCTCTAATGTGTTTGCCTGTATTAGCAGAGAGCCCGTCCAGCCAAAAATCAAAACAAAGCAAAGGCATATCAGCCGTTTCAGGGTCCGAAAAAAATCCTGTTTATTCACCGATGCCGGATCCCGGGAAGAAAGTCCTGATCGGCAGCGACTATTACTTCATATACGGTTTTGACAAAAAACCTAAAATGGGGACAGTGATCATGAAAGTCGAGATTTTCACCATGGGCGGGAAAAAGGATACGACGCTTGAGGTTAAAGTTGATGCCGGCATGCCTGATATGAAAGGGGCGCATGACACGGGCGACCGTCCTTTTAAACTTTCCCAAAAAGGGGTTTATCTCCTGCCGGTGGACATAGTGATGCCCGGAGACTGGGAGATAAAGCTCACCTTCTTAAAAAACGGGAAGGTTATCTTCAGGGGAAGTTATAAATTCAGTGTTTAGACCTCTGCTCATATGCCTGTTTTTTTTATGTCTGGCGGGGACGGCACAGGCAGCAGATCATCTGCTTTATTTCGAAGCGCAGGGCATCTTCGGTTACTCATCCGAGCTTGACAAGCCGGTCTATTATTCGATGAACCCTGATGCTGAAATGCAGAAACCGAGCATAGGGTTCGATTACATAAAGAGGTTTTCTGGAGAAACCGGAGACGTAGCCACCCTTGCAGTTCAAAGTCGTTTTGCTTTGACAGTAGAAGGGGACAATTACAGGTTTCAACCGCAGTTATATAATGCGTATCTGAAAATGAAGACTCCGGGGCCTTATGTATGGATCGGGCATAACCGGCTGGCTTTCGGTCTTTCAGCATATCTTGACAGCCATGCCCTTCTGCTGCGGACCCTTGCCATGCAGGGGTTTGGGTACGATCGCGACTGGGGCGCCGGAGCCTATAAAGACTTCACATGGGGAGACATTTCAGCAAGCTTCACAACTGGTTCAGGGATGCCGGTCTATTTCAAGGGCAATTATATGGCTGCGGCAAGGGCCTCCTATGGAGTGCTCAACCGGGATAATATGAACCTCGGTTTCTCACTGGGTTATGGCCGTACACTTGAAACAATGGGTTATGAACTGATTGACGGCGATCCGCGGGAGATGCTGCTTGCAGGAGCCGACCTGACTATTTTGAGAAACAATTTTGAGCACCGTTTTGACCTGCTCGCAGGCAAGTGGCTTGATAAGGATACCTATGCTCTGTTTTACCGTTTCGGCGTGAACCTGTTTCAGGAGGGACAGTTAAAGGCAGAGGCCCAGCCAACCTACTGGAAGTTCGGGGAAAATGAAAATTATCAGATGTCCCTCTGTTTTTCAAGCCAGGCGACCTCAAATCTGACGGTACGTTTAGGTTACACCTATGACCATGACTCTGATGACAACAGGGTTCTGCTGCAGCTCTATTATTACAGGCCGATATGAAGCCAGGATTTCTTTTAACATATGGACTTTCCGGAAAGGCAAACGTCCCCTTTATATTTGCTGTTATTTTAGTCTTCTTCTTTGTTATGACAGGGTACAGCCTGGTTTGGGGCGCTGTGGGTTGCGATCTGAACGACCCTGACCGTGATGTATCAAGGCTTTTCCCTGAATCCACAGGATATAAGACAATCTATGTCTCTATCGCGCAAAAGGGAGGAGAAAGTCTCCTGCTGAAAATAGAAAAAAGATTGGGGGACAAATTCCATGGAATCTATGAGACCATCGATGTCCCTTATACAATATATGAGATATTTGCCGGTAAAAAGAAAATCGGCTATATCCACGGAGTCAACCAGAAAGGCCAGTTCGGCGGTATTCAGGTCTTTCTGGCTCTTGACGCTGAAGGGCGGATAAAAGACTTCTATATACAAAAAATGACCAATCAGTATGCCGGAAAACTGCGAGACGCAAAGTTCAGCAGGCAGTTTATCGGACTGACCCTCAGGGATTTTGATCTTTACGACATTGTTCCCGGAAAAGCGTCTGGCAAGGTCGCCGCAATAAAAAATACGGCCCCTGAGGCCGAACCTGATTTCAGAGCCGCTCTCAGGGCCACAAAAAAGAATCTTATTCTTATGGACGAGTTCGTCTATTCATCACAACCGTCATCTTCGACATCTCCGAATACAGGAGGAATGAAGAAATGATAAGTAAATTCCAGGTGGCTTACAAGAATCTGCTCCGGAAGAGGACCAGAAGCCTTCTGACCCTGATCGGCATCGCACTTTCAGCCTGGGTGCTTGTGAGTCTGCTCGGCTTCAACCAGGGCTATGAATCCGCTCTGAACAAAGACATAGACAATATGGGTTTTCAGATGATGATCATGGCAAAAGGCTGTCCCTATGAGGCTGCAACCATGATGCTGAAGGGAGGCACCGGACTGCGTTATATGAAAGAGTCCATTATTAAAAATATAGTCAATGAACCGGAAGTTGACAAGATTACACCGATGCTGATGCAGGCTGTGTTTGATCCGAACAAGGGAGAAAGCGGCGGCATATCCGCTTACGTCGGGGTTGAACCCCGGAGTTTCAGCGAAATGAAACCTTTTCTTAAATTCAGGCAGGGCGGATGGTTTGTCAGTGATGACTCCTATGAGGCTGTCATGGGCTATGAGGCTGCCGAACTCGAACAGCGTGAGGCAGGCGACATGATCCTCATACCGGACAAAAATATTCAGCTTAAGGTTGTTGGGATACTGAGCAGGACAGGCACACAGGACGACGGAACAATTTTTGTGCCCCTCAGGGCGGTGCAGAAGATATTCGACAGATCCGGTGAATTGACCACGATAGGCATCAAAGTAAAAAAAGACGCCGACAGCAACCTGCTTGAGGAAAAACTGTATAAGCTTCCGGATGTCCAGATAGTNAGTCTTGCAGAGGTGAAACACACCATAATGAAGCTTATTTCCACGGCAAAGGTTATGGTACTCTCAATTGCAATTATAGCAATCGTGATAGCGATGGTGGGTGTCATCAACACTGTCCTGATGTCGGTCCTCGAAAGACTCAAGGAGTTCGGAATTCTTAAGACTATCGGCGCCATGCCGTGGGATATATTTACGCTGGTATGGATCGAGACCCTGATGCTCTGCACGACCGGCGGCGTCCTCGGCATTATGATGGCTCTGCTCCTCTCAAGGGTTGCGGACATAGTGATACGCCAGATACTGCCATACGCACCAAGCGGAGGCCTTGTAGTTATTAACCTTAAACTCATCCTTATCACACTGTCTGTAATCCTTTGTATCGGGCTTCTGAGCGGTCTCTATCCCGCGTGGAAGGCGGGAAGGGTCAGGCCGCTTGAAGCGATAAGGAGCGAGAACTGAAGATGGCTGATAATCTTATATCAATAGATGCGAGAAACCTGACAAAGGTCTATTCACGGGGAAACGAGGAGGTTCTCTCTGTTAACGATGTCTCACTGCAGATCAATAAAGGCGATTTTATCTCAATCATCGGACCTTCAGGGTCCGGAAAAACCACACTGATCAACCTTCTGGGTTGTCTCGACAACCCGACCTCAGGTGAACTATACCTGGGAGGCCGGCCGATTTTTAACACATCCAGGCGCCTTTCCGAGCGTGAACTGACCGGGATCAGGAGGGAGGTTTTCGGATACATTTTTCAGAATTTCTACCTCATCCCAACCCTGACGGTTATAGAAAACGTGATGCTGCCCCTGACCTTTTACCGCAAGGCAGGCTCGGATAAGGAGGTGGACAAACTGCTGAAACTTCTCGGGATGGACCACCGGAAGAACCACCTCCCGGGGCAGATATCTGGCGGAGAGATGCAAAGGGTTGCGATAGCCAGGGCGATGGTGAATAAGCCTGAAATACTTATGGCTGATGAGCCGACAGGCAATCTGGATACAAAACGGTCTGCAGAAATTGTCGAGGTGCTCAGAGATCTCAGCCGACACACGGGACTGACTATAATCATGGTGACACATAACGTGAAGCTTGCCGAACAGGCAAATCGTATATTCAGGATGAGAGACGGCAGTATTTCCGAGATTGAATCAGGACAGATAACTGAAATGGGGTGAAAGAGTTTTCTGAAAAACCTTTCATCCTGCTATAAGACAAAAGGCAATTATCCGAACAATTGCTTTGAATAAAACAGAGACTGGAGGGTCATGAGTCGAATCTCGTTAGCTCTTATAATTACGGTCATCGTTTTGGTTTTCACGCAGCCAGCCCCCAGCTGCTCTATTGAAGACCCGGAAGGAACGATATCCGCCCTGAAACTGAGTTCCTCTGGAACTTTGCCTCAGGCCGTCTCGCAAAATACTGAAACATTTATAATTGAATGCGTTTTTTCATTAGGTGCGGAGGCCGGCATTTTCAGGCATCTTTTTCCGGACCTGGAGCATTTTGATTCTTTGCCTGTCTCTGTAAGGGATTATCCACCCCGTTTAGATGCCTGGAGAATTCCGTTATACTTGTCTGAAAAAAGGATGTTCCGGATGGAATCGGGAGAACATCCGGGAGATGAGCAGTATTTTATTACACAAAAGGAGGGCTGAAAGATGAAGAGATTTGTCGAAAAATGTATTACTGTGATGTTAATTTTGGCATGGATAGCTGTCCCTGCTTTCGCAGCAACAGAAGAAAAAGGATCAGCAACCAAAGGTAAAGAAATTACCGTCACCGGCACAGTCACATGCACTCATTGCAAGCTCGCAAATCCGGACAAACCTTGCAAGCCGGGATGTTGTGAGAGGTGCATCAAGGCAGGCGACCCGCCTTTGCTGACAGACAAAGAAGGAAACCAGTACATCCTCCTGACCAGTGAGAAAGGAGTGTCGTTAATGAATCCGGAGAGGCATAAAATGCTGGGAGGGATGGTTACTGTAAAGGGTGTGCTGGTCAAGGGTAAGGGTGTCCAGGCTATTTACGTGGACAAAATGGAAAAGGCTGCAAAGAAGTAGCATAAATAGTAAACAGGCAGATTATAGCGGGAAAATAAGGCAGTAAGAGCTTACATTGTTGTTATGAATTTTTTGCTCTTACTGCCTTTCTTATATCTGGTTGATTGTGTGGAAAAATATCTCCTGCGGCTTTTCTTTGTTGGCCGTTTTGATCGATTTTGTGTAATAGTTGAGGTCAAAATGAATTATCTCTGTTTTTTCTATCGCTATACTGGCAGTCTGTTGCTTTTGTCACTGCTTGTAGGGTATTCCTTGCTGTGCGGTGGCTGTAACACCAGCCCCATGTCAGCGCACCCAAAAGAGTATGAAGGGACCGATCTGCTTGTAAGGGTGAACTTCAAACCATTGCCGGATAAAATGCCCGACAGTCACGACGACACGCCGGAAATGATCGATCTTGGACGCAAGCTCTTTTTCGAAAAGGAGATTTCCCTGACCAAATCCCAGGCATGCAATGACTGCCACAGGCTGGATTATCAGCGTGCGGGTGTTGACAACCTGCCTACATCAAAGGGCGCCAAGGGTATCTCGGGCAAAAGGAACTCTCCTACCGTGCTTAACGCCGGGTTCGAAGTGGCACAGTTCTGGGACGGGCGTGCCTCCGATCTGGTGGAACAGGCCAAAGGACCGATGCTTAATCCCATCGAGATGGCCATGAGCACTGAGAAGGATGTAGTAAAGCGGTTAAAGAGCTCGGAGGACTATTGCAGAAGCTTTGAGCTTGCCTTTCCAAAACAGGCGGAGCCGGTAACCTTCGATAACGTGGCCCGCGCCATCGCAGCATTTGAAAGGACACTTATCACACCCTCACGCTTTGACCGTTACCTGAAAGGTGAAACAGAAGCCCTCAGCAGTAAAGAGAAAGTCGGACTTAATCGGTTTATGGATACAGGCTGCATCGAATGCCACAACAGTTACACTGTGGGAGGGCGCATGCTGCAGAAAATGGGGATATATCACCCTTACGAAAACAAGGCGGATACCGGGCGTTACAAAATTACCAAGCGGAAGGAAGACAGATATGTCTTCAAGGTCTGCATGCTCCGCAATGTTACACTCACTGAGCCTTATTTCCATGATGGACGAATATCTACTTTACCCGAGGCTGTCCGTCAGATGGCCTGGTTGCAGCTTGATACTAAACTGGGTCCCCGTGAGATTGATGAGATCATACGATTCCTCCATACATTAGAAGCAGAACAACCAATCAGTGTTATGCAACCTTAACTGTGTTCACAACTCTGACAAGATAGTATCCCGTATCGCCAAAATAAATTCGCTCAATACTCCATCCTGCAAATATCTGAATAAATTGATTCATAAAGCAGGTCAGAGATATGCTGTTTACGACTTGTAATGTGTCATATTTGGTTTCTTAAAGTCAGGAAATTTGCCCTGTGTATTGGCAAAAAGTCACCTGGACAAAATATTCTTTATATAAGAATATAAATAAATCAACAAGTTTATTCTGGCATTCATTTTGCTTTTCATTTTTTAATTCTTTCCCTTTTTAAAAGTAATGATTTGTAGGACAATTGCTGACAAAAAAAAGAGTATTTTGCTGATACACAAATTCAAATTATATTGGTATATTAATTAAAATATTAAATAAAATAGTTTTTGGAGAGGATCATGGAATTCCAACACTTCATAAAAGACATACCCTTTTTCAGCACACCTGAAGACAGAATCTCTTCACCGGTTTTTTTGCTGATTAACGAATATTGCAAATGTGGAGCGTATGCAGGATGCGCTTCCCTGTCAAATATCTCTGATAAAAATCCGGAAAGCCGTTATCCGGGAAATATTAATTCCGGCTCAAAGGATTTGATTTTTGAAAAATACGAAAATGAACGAAACGATAGGAGGAGAAGACAATGAGAGTACATGAAAGACATGGAGGGGGCTATTCAGCTATAACCTTTAAATGGCATCTTGTCGCCTTTGTTTTGCTAACAGCGTTGTTTGCCTGGAACGATGCTAATGCATTCACTTTTACTCTGGATGTAAAGGATGAAACCGGCGCCGCTGTCAGCGGGTTCCGTTACCTGGTTGAAGAAGACACGACACATCCTGTGAATCTGGGGACACATGACCCGAATAGTCTTGGAACAAGCATTCACAGAAGTTATGCGCCTGTTGTGACGAACGGAGAAACAGCTACCGGCAGTGCCGTGATTACCGTGCCTGACGGAAAGAGATACGCTGTTTCCATACTTTCGAAAGCAAACGAATATACTATGAGCGGCGCTCATGTTGCGGACCAGCAGACTTCTGTAACTGTTTACGTAAATAGACTTCCTATACCGACTGCCCAGATATCCGTATTCGTATTCAATGACAATCATCCGATAGACAACGCCCCGAATCAACCTTTTGAACAGGGGCTGCAGGATTTCTCCGTCATCATATTCGACCAACTGGGCCAGATGTCGCAAGACGCCTTCGGGAATCCTCTCGGTACAACCTATCAGTTCGATATAGCAGGGAACCCATTGACTGATCCTGTTACAGGTGCATATTTAGTTGATATGATGGGATCAGGCGAAATCAAAACAGATGCAAATGGTGAGGCCTTGGTTAAATATTTACCGCCGGGAAAATACGGGATACGCGTAGTGCCGCCCCATAATCAGAACTGGTACCAGACTTCCACTATTGAAGGCACACCGGGAATAGACGCCTGGGTAAAAGCAAATGAACCGACAAGGCTTTTTGAATTTGGCCCAGCCCTTTATCATGTTTTCATAGGATTTGTTCAAAAGACAAACTTGCTCAATACGATACCGGTTCCCGTTGGAGGTTCAAAAGGTACAATAACAGGAAAGGTTGTTACCATCCATTCTTCGCGCCCTCCTGCATTGACGTTTTATGAAGGCTACCCTGTCCCTGAATGCTGGATAGGGTTAAACACAGCTGCCGGGGAAGGCATTTATGTAGCTCAGTGTAATCCTGACAGTACTTTTACGATAAACAATGTACCTCCCGGGACATATCAGCTCGTTACGTGGGATACACCCCTTGATTACATCTTCGGATTTACGACTGTAATAGTCCCTACTAACGGTGGTACTGTAAATCTTGGCAATGTCGCAATGAACGCATGGTTTGCTACTTATGAGGGAAGCGTATTCTATGATGCCAACATGAACGGCAAGAGAGACAACCCGATGACAGAGCCGGGCATCTCGAATCAGACTATGAATATCCGTTTCAGGGACGGTTCGATGTATCAGACGCAGCCGACCGATGTGAGCGGAGAGTTCAGTTTCGTTGAGGTTTTTCCGTTCTTTAGATATCTTATCTACGAGGTTGATTATGCCCGGTACAAACCGACAGGAGCGACACTCGTTGTTGATGACGGAGGGCCTCTTGCCCCCGGCGCAAAGAACAATCCGCAGATCCAGCCGGGGGGACTGCCATACCGCACTGAACTTGGTCCGGTTTTATTGGAGGCAATGACACTTTACGCAGACCAGACGAATACTATTGAATGGGGTAAGGTGCCTTATGCTGCAGGTGAAAACGGCGGCATAGCGGGTATCGTTTATTATGCGACTACCCGTGCGGAAGACGACCCGAGGTATGCTGCTGCTGATGGATGGGAACCGGGGATACCAAGGGTTCAGGTTAACCTCTATCAGGACGCTGATGGAAACGGCGCAATTGATAATATAAACGGAGTTCCCGGAATCCAGCTGGCTGACGTTGATAATTACCCGTTTGATAATTTCCCCGGGCCTGAAGACGTCGACAGAAATTCCAACGGTGTTTTTAATCTCGGTGACGCTCTGGATTATACCCATACGGACAGCTGGGATGACAATCTCCCTACAGGATGTGTCGGCCCACCGCAGACTGTTTACGGACAGCCCATTATAGATTGCGCAGAGACATTGCAGACCTGGAACCAGGCTCGTCCGGCAGTTTTTGACGGTGGGTACGCATTTGGCTCTCTCGTTGGAGTCAATCTTGCTCCGGGTACATATATTATTGAAGCAGTCCCGCCGTACGGCTACGAAACGGTCAAGGAAGAGGACAAGAACGTTGTGTTCGGTGAATCTTATGAACCGAGTCCGCTCCTTCTTCCTGCTCCATGTGTTAATAATGATGAAAACGGCGGATTAGGCCACCATGTTCCTCCGGAACTGAGTCTGTACCCTGGAGAGCCTGCATTTTATGCCGGTCAGTACAGGCCTTTGTGCGACAGAAAACAGGTTGTCCTCACAAACGGAAAGAATGCGGCAGCGGACTTTTTCATGTTCACAATGGTTCCGAAATCTGCACGCGGAGTCGGGATCATAAATAATGACCTCGCCATCGAGGGGAGGACAGGTAGTCCTATTACGACTGAAAAATTTCCTGCTTCCTGGATACCTATTTCAGTCCAGGATTTCAGGGGCAAGGAGCTATTACGGGCATATACTGATGAGTGGGGTTATTACAATTTCCTCGTACCATCAACATTTACTACCAACCCGCCAATTCCCACAGGGGTATCCCCAAGCATGCTGAGACTCTGTCTGAATCATCCGGGTCCCATACCAAATCCGGGTAATCCAAGTCAGCTTATTCCGGATCCTAATTTCAACCCTCAGTTCAGTCTGACCTGCTATACCTTTGATTTCTGGCCGGCTAAGACTACTTATCTTGATACACCGGTTATCCCGGTATCTGCCTTCGCAGGAGCAATTACAGCCACACTTGACTGCGAGTATCCTGACGGTACTCCAATAATAAGCGATGTAACCGGTCCGGGGGCAGTCGGGCCTTATGCCTCTGCAGCAAACGGTACTGTACAGATAACAATCATGTCACCCGGCACATTAAATGTCCCTAATCCCAGCTGCGCCCCATTTGACAATACATGTGTGAAAACTGTATCACGCGATTATGGTTTCGGGACAACACAGGGGAGTGGGTCGGTAAGCGTCGGGAACATACATCTCACAATAACCTCGTGGGGTAATACGGTCATTACCGGCAATGTTCCGGCAGGTATGACAACAGGACAGCTTGTAGTAACAAGGGGTAACGGAAAATCTTCTGTTGAGGGCATAACCCTGACAGTAGGGGGTCCGAGTCCTACAGTAATCAACCCCGGTCCCGGGAACCCCATACAGACCGCGATAGATGCGGCTGGCTCCGATGAACTTATAATAGCCCGTCCCGGTGAATACAATGAACTTTTAATTATGTGGAAGAAAGTCAGACTTCAGGGATCTTCTTCATTCTCAACAATACTCAATGCCGCTGCAATTACACCTGAAAAGATGCAGCTCTGGAGAAATAAAATAGACGGCCTCATTTCCGGTGGCTTTGTGAGCCTTATACCGGGCGAAGATCCTAATCTTCAACTGGAAACGGCAGGCATTACGGTTATTGCAAACAATTCCGTTTTTACAAGTAATCCGAGAGCAAGGATTGACGGGTTCAAGATAACATCGGCGACCGCTGGTGGAGGTATATCGGTAAACGGTTACGCCCATTATCTTGAAATCAGCAATAACAGAATATTTAACAATGCAGGAACATACGCAGGCGGCATAAGGATAGGCACTCCTTCGTTACTGGACGCCTCATGCGTTGACAGTCTCACAAACCCTACATACTGCAGTTCCCAGAACGATCATATCTCCATCCATAACAACCATATTGCCCAGAATGGAGCAGTTGGCGGGATTATAGGCGGAGGCGGCATCGGGATTTATAACGGAGCTGATTTATACGAGATCAGGGATAATTACCTCTGCGGGAATTTCACCGGAAACAAAGGCGGTGGTATCGCCCACTTCGGACTGAGCAAAGGCGGTACGATTGCGTATAACAAGATCCTTTTTAATGAGAGCTCATTCGGAACTAACTTAGGCGGCGAAGGCGGAGGCATTATGATAGCCGGAGAGCCTGCTCCTGTTGGCGGGACCGGAGGCCTGACCCCCGGATCGGGGAATGTTACGGTTGAAGCTAATCTCATACAGGGCAATATCGCAGGCTCTGACAGTGGGGGCGGTATTCTCCTCTCATTTGTGAACGGCCAGGATGTTCTTGCTGCGAGAAACAATTCAACAAACTGGCATACCATAAATATCTTCAATAACATGATTGTTAATAACGTTGCCGGTTTTACAGGCGGCGGTATATACCTTGAAGATACTGCAAAAAGCAGAATTATCAATAATACAGTCTCAAACAATTACAGCACCGCCACAGGTGCAAACGCTTTCGGCGGCAGCACAACACTATCTACTCCCCAGGGGGCTGGGATTGTGTCAAATCTGCATAGCGCGGGATTAACGGGTGCGATAGGAACAGGCACTGCGCAGGAATTCAACAGAAATTTCTCAAACCCTGTCCTCTTCAACAACATTGTGTGGCAGAACAGGTCGTTCTACTGGGATTCTGCGCAGGCCACAAATCCTCTTGGAGGCCTTGTTGCAAATCCGACCACTCCATTCTGGGACCTGCAGGTCTTCGGCTCTGCTACGTTCAAACTTAACCCGCAATACTGCATTCTCACAAGCGCAACAGGATATGCAGGAACCAACAGAGGTGGCACTGCGAACGACCCAAGGTTCGTCGCCCCATATCTCAATAATCTTCTGGCAGCGTCCGCACCAGGGGAAGGCGGCAACTTCATACAGGTAACTTTCAGTCCGCTTACGCCTGCAGGGGATTACCATATCCAGACAGGTTCACCAGCCATCAACGGGGGAAGCAATTTATTATTGTCTCTGGTATCTACTGATTATGACAGACAGAACCGTCCAAATAGCGGTGTTGTTGATATCGGGGCTGATGAAAATTATGCCGGTATTGTTACTACCTACTCGATTTCAGGGACGGTGAGGACAGCACTCTTGTTACCGGTGTCTGGAGTTACCGTACGTTTGACAGGTGTTGCAAATGCTACAGCAACCACTAATGCCAGTGGAGTTTATATATTTACCGGACTTTCAAATGGAAACTACACAGTGACTCCAAGTCAGACAGGACGCACATTTACGCCGGCAACCAGGAATGTGACCATCAACAATGCTAATGTCAATAATATAAACTTTACAAGGAATTAGTCACAAAAATGATGTTCAAATTTGAAAGAAAGGAGTGAGCAATGAAGATAAAAAATTATAGTATCCTGATCATTTCACTTGCGTTTCTGATAATAGGGGGACCATCCCATGCACATGTCTTTGTTCAGTGTCCCGGTGATACAGATGGAGATGCCCAATGGATGTCACCGGGTGAGACACAACCTGCAAATACAGTCTGTCTGCATCTGGCAGCAGGCGACGGATATACTAAAATGGCTGACGGAAGACCACTGTATTCCTTTGGTTTCAGCAACATTACTGGCGTTATGCCCGATATGGCCATGATGGAGGGAATGCTTGCTGCAAAATTGCCGTCACCGGCGATTATTGTGAATGAGGGGCAGAATGTATACCTGACCCTTACAAATGTTGGAATGATGCTGCGTCCTGATCTCTTCGATCCGCACTCAGTCCATTTTCACGGTTTCGCCAATGCTGCGACTATTTTTGACGGTGAACCAATGGCTTCAATATCAATCAATATGGGAGCTAGCCTGACCTATTACTATGTAGCCCCTGAACCTGGGACCTATATGTACCATTGCCATGTTGAGGCTACAGAACATATGCAGATGGGCATGCTCGGCAATCTCTATGTGCGTCCCAAACAGAATCAGGGCAATCCGGGACTCGGAATCCCTGCCGGGAAATATGTATATAACGACGGCGTCCCCCCGGGAAATGCCGGCTCTACTGCCTATAACAGGGAATTCATGATACAGATCGCAGCATTCGATTCAAACTTCCATGAGTTGCACGTGAATGTCCAGCCACTTCCTTTTGCGAACATGAAGGATGACTATGCGATGCTGAACGGAAGGGGGTATCCTGATACGGTGAGGGCCTCTTCCGGATTTGATATACCCGTGGATCCTGCTGACGGAGTTACTCCGCTCAATAATGGCCAGCCTTCTCAAACCCTCACTTCTCTGATTAAAGCAAACGTTGGTGATAAGGTTCTTCTGAGGATATCAAGCCTCTCCACAATTGATTTCTACACATTAACCTCGACGGGTATCCCGATGAAAGTGGTAGGGAAGGATGCAAGAATACTCTGGGGATCTTCCGGCAACCTGTTTTATAAAACCAATTCTGTAACCCTCGGGGGAGGCCAGTCGTATGATGTTATCCTCGATACTGCAGGAATACCTGCAGGAACATATTTTCTTTATACCACAAACCTTAATTATCTGAGTAACGGTACTGAAGACTTCGGCGGTATGATGACAGAAGTTGAAATCTATCCGGCAGGCACTTTACCGCCGCAAACTGAGCCGAATACATAAGGAGGAAGAGTATGAATACATTGCAAAGGTGGAAAATAAAACTGCTTCTTACAGGAATGATGCTGTTTTTTGTCTCTTCCGTACTGTATGCACATGGAATACCAGGGGTTGCCGGCACTACCTTTAACTTTACAGCCAAGGCCGACTATATCACAACCCCTGACGGCAACAGCATCTATATGTGGGGGTATGCGCTGAATGACGGAAGGATGCAGTACCCGGGTACCACTCTGATTGTTAACGAGGGTGACATTATTACCATCACACTAAATAACCGTCTTTCTGTCCCCGTATCTGTTGTATTCCCGGGTCAGAGCGGAGTTACAGCGTCAGGCGGAGTACCGGGACTTCTTACGAATGAAGCGCCGCCTGATAACGGTGTGACTACAGTGACATATCGTTTTACTGCATCGAAGCCCGGAACCTATACCTATTACAGCGGGACAAGGACAGAGCTTCAGGTGGAGATGGGACTTGTAGGCGCACTTATTGTAAGACCATCCATGATGGACCCGATGCACCATGCATATAACCATATTGATTCGATGTTTGACCATGAGTACCTGTTCCTGCTGACTGAGATCGACCCTGTAATCCATGAACTGATTGCACTCGGCAGGATGAATGAGGTAGACAATACTACCTATTGGCCTGTGTACTGGCTCATTAACGGGAGGGCAGCCCCTGATACCATGGGAATGGACAATGATCCTATGCTTCCCACACAGCCATACAGCTGTATGCCTATGATGCATCCGGCCGATAGAGTGCTTATGAGGATGATTGGAGCCGGAAGAGACATGCATCCATTCCACACCCATGGGAATCATCATCGTGTTATTGCACGGGATGGAAGGCTTCTTGGCAGTACCCCCGGTTCAGGTGCAGATCTATCTGAACTCGCATTTACAACAACGGTAGTTCCGGGTTCTACTGCAGATGCGATATTCACATGGACAGGAGAAAAACTCGGATGGGACATGTACGGACACAATCCTTCTGACCCGTTGGAGCTAAACGAGTATGCGCCTGATCACGGTAAACCATTCCCGGTAATCCTGCCGACCAACCAGGATCTGACAGGCGGTTTGTGGTATAGTGGCAGTCCTTTCCTGGGGTCGCTTGGGTCTTTGCCTCCCGGTGAGGGTGGTTTTAATCCAAACGGAGGGTTCTTTTTCATGTGGCATTCCCATAACGAAAAGGAGATTACCAATAACGATATCTTCCCGGGTGGATTACTGACTATGATGGTTATCGAACATCCTTCTGTTTTGCTTACGAATCCATAAGAGGAAAGGAGAAAGCAATGAACATACCTATTAATAGAAACATTCTGAGCAAAAGCGCTGTCATCTGTATTATGCTCCTGCTGATCCTTTCAGGCGCATCTTACGGAGCTACCGTCAATGTGTATTTGAAGTCCCAAGTTACGAACAAGGTCATGCCTGACAGTACGAATATAACGATGTGGGGCTTCGCTTCATGTAATGCAACGTTCACCTCATGTACTCCTGCAACTGTGCCCGGACCGCTTATCACTGCAACTGAAGGTGATACGCTTAATATTTATCTTAGAAACAGTCTGAATCTGTCAAGCGCTTATCTGGAACCTGTCTCAATTGTTATCCCCGGTCAGAAAGCCGGATTATTTCCTGTGTGGGTTCAAGATACTGATGGCAGGAATAGGGTGAGATCATTCACTAATGAAACGCCGGCTAATAATTCAACCGTTGCAACATATACCTGGACGGGAGTTAAAGCAGGCACATATCTCTATCAGAGCGGCACACATCCCGCCTTACAGATTCAGATGGGTCTTTACGGAGCATTGCAGGTATATCCTGCAACTGCCGGTCGCGCATATAATGATCCTTCGACCGTTTTCAATACTGAAAAAGCGGTGCTATTCAGCGAGATCGATCCTGCTCTTCACACATCTGTTGCTAACAATACTTATGGAACATCTATGACAAGCACCATTGATTATGACCCAAAATATTTCCTTATCAATGGGGAACCTTATAAAGCTCTGATGCCTCCACTACTTACCGGCAACACCGGCGATATAGTACTGTTGCGGTTTCTTAATGCAGGGCTTGAAACTCATGTCCCTATAATGCACGGGCTCTACATGAAATTAATTGCTGAGGACGGCAACCTTTACCCTTATTCAAAAGAGCAGTATTCAGTAATGTTGCCCGCAGGGAAGACATTGGATGCTCTCATCACATTGCCCGGCATTTCCTCAATCCCTTTGTATGACAGGATGCTTAGTCTCACTAATGGAGCAGCTTCACCCGGTGGTATGTTGACCTACCTGAACATCAATGTCCCGGTACCGCCCGTAGCCAATCCTGATACTTATTCTGTTAATGAAGATACACTTCTGAACGTTGCTTTACCGGGAGTACTCTCAAATGACACAGGGGGAACATTGACCGCGTTACTGGTGAACAACGTGCAGCATGGCACTCTCAATCTTAATGCGAATGGATCATTCACGTATATGCCGGCATTCAATTACAATGGTCAGGACGGTTTTACCTACAAGGCGAACAATGGCGTGTCCGACAGTAATGTTGCGACAGTTACAATTACAGTCAATCCGGTGAATGACCTTCCTGTTGCTGCTGCTGATGCTTATTCTGTTTTTGCGAATAATACCCTGAATGTTGCAGCCCCCGGTATTCTCGCTAACGATACAGATCCTGAAAACGCAGCTTTGTCAGCCGTTCTTGATACAAATGTAACACATGGAGTTCTCGCACTGAATGCAAATGGTTCGTTCACCTATACTCCGAACCCGGGGTATACTGGTATTGATTCGTTTACATACAGGGCCAGTGATGGAATTGCAACCGGCAACATAGCAACAGTCACAATTACTATAACCTTACCTCCTATAACTGTGACCGTACCCAATGGTGGAGAACAATGGGGTGTCGGAACGACTCAGACAATCAGGTGGACATACACCGGCAACCCGGGGACATCAGTCAGGATTGAACTTCTGAAGGCAGGAGTGGTTAACAGGACAATTGCCTCATCATACTCAATAGGAACCGGAGGGAACGGCTCATACAACTGGACGATTCCATTGAGCCAGACCATCGGGAATGACTTCAGGATAAGGGTCACGAGCACAACAAACGGCTCATATACGGATATAAGCAACGGGAACTTTACAATCACAGCGCCGACAATCACAGTAACAGCTCCTAACGGCGGGGAGACCTGGACGAGAGGTTCATTACGTACGATAAGATGGACATACACGGGTAATCCCGGGAATTTTGTGAGGATAGAA
>JGI11641J44799_10000078_pt1 | contig 24111 bp, 19 predicted proteins | sample WetSurSiteA1Bulk_FD_44799 | JGI IMG/M metagenome (IMG submission 44799) | reverse complement strand
AAATGTCAATGTAGTGAATTATCTGTCGGATATTATTGCATGGATCATGCGACAAATGTCATCGGAGGGCGATGTTCCGGCAACATTGAACAAGGTTCAGTTGGAAATGCTTTTCCAGGTTTATACTTTTCTGATCCGTCTGAATGACCTGATAAACGACCAGGGTATTGTTCCCGGCACTGATATTGTATTCAGGTTAATCAGGAAGATGATGCGAAACATGCACCTGCCCTTCAGCGGCGAACCCCTGGCCGGTTTACAGATTCTGGGATTGCTCGAAACCCGCACGCTCGATTTCGATAATGTCATCCTGCTTTCTGCCAATGAGGGAGTTTTACCACGGCATACCGACAAACCTTCTTTCATCCCCTTCAGCCTGCGGTCAGGGTTCGGACTTCCCGGCCCCGATCATGAAGATGCTATCTATGCCTATTATTTCTACAGACTCATTCAGCGTGCAAAAAACGTGACTTTGATATATGATTGCAGCACTGGCGGACTGCGCACGGGAGAACGCAGCCGGTTCCTCCACCAGATATTTTACGAAATGTCATTGTCTGTAAGTGAAATCAATATGACAGCATCCATTGCCCGGATTCCTGTAAAACCTATAGCAATTCCAAAAGCAGGAAGGGTGGCAGAAAAGCTTTTTCTCTATAAAAGCGACAATGGAAAATTTCTTTCACCCAGTGCAATTAATGAGTTTCTGAATTGCGGGCTGAAATTCTGCTTGCACCATCTTCTGGATCTGCCTCAGCCTGTTGAAGTTACTGAGGATATTGATGCGCGGATGCTGGGTAATATTCTGCACAGGGCGATGAGGATCCTCTATGCCAGGTTTATCAGTACAATGGTTACCAAAACCCAGCTCGAACCATTACTGAAGGACGGACAACATATTGATTCAGCATTGGATAAGGCCTTTGCCGAAGAGTTCTACGGAGAGGATGAAAAAGATGGCGATCGCAAAATAGAAGGGTATAACCTGATCATCAGGCAAGTGATACAAACGTATATCCGTCAGCTGGTCAGAGCCGACCTGGAATCAGGCCCGTTTGGTATTGTAAGCCTCGAAGAAAAGCACCTGATCTCCATGCCCATTTCAGTTAACGGGAAACGGTGGGACCTTAACATTGGCGGCGTAATTGACCGAATTGATTCGCGACAGGGCGATATTGTTATCATCGATTACAAGACCGGAACAGTCAAAAACAATTTTTCCACCATTGAATCACTTTTCCATGCTGAAAAACAGTTGAGAAATGAAGCTGTTTTCCAGGTCCTGTTATATGCTCATATTTACAGCAGGCTGAAACCAGGCCAAACAGTCATTCCGGGACTATACTTCATCCGCGGGAGTCATTCAGATGACTTTTCCTATCTCATAAAGCATGGAGCCAAAAGAGAAGTTGTTGCCAGCTATGCATCTGTGAAACAAGAATTTGAGGACTGGCTTACCCAAAGCTTAACGGAGATGTTCGATGAGCGAATACCTTTTACACAAACTTCCAACCCCAGATTATGTACATTTTGTGCATACAAGGCAATTTGTCGGAGATAGAAATTGATTAAAACTCATACCCATGCGCATCGATATTTTAACAGTTTTACCGGAACTTATTGAAAGCCCGCTGGGGCATTCCATCATAAAAAGAGCAATAGAGAAAGGTATAGTTGAGATAAACCTGCATAATATCCGCGATTATTCACGCAATAAGCAGAAACAGGTAGACGATTATGCATTTGGTGGCGGGGCTGGAATGGTCATGTGTGTTGAGCCGATAGATATCCTGATATCCAGGCTGAGCAACGAGCGCATGTACGATGAAATCATCTATCTTTCTCCGGACGGGGAGAGGTTTACTCAGCAAACAGCTAATTTTCTGGCTACAAAAGACAACATTATTTTACTTTGCGGTCACTACAAAGGAGTAGATCAACGTGTACGGGACCACCTGATCACCCGGGAGATATCTATTGGCGATTATGTGCTTTCAGGAGGCGAACTGGCTGCTGCCGTTATTACTGATTGTCTGGTCAGGCTGCTGCCTGGCGGAATATCTGATGAGACCTCGGCACTTACAGATTCTTTTCAGGACAACCTGCTCGCACCGCCTGTTTATACCAGACCTGCCAATTATAAAGGATGGCTGGTGCCGGAGGTCCTCCAATCAGGCCACCAGCGCAAAATTGATGAATGGAGGCACGAGCAGGCAGAAGAGAGGACGTTACGGCTGAGGCCTGATCTATTTAAGAGAAAGGAGTGAATAAAAACCGGTAATCGGTAAATCGGTTGCCGGTACCAGTCACCAATCACCAGTCACTACTAGAACCTTAACCCCATTGTGGCTATAAATCTGTATGCCTGGGAACTAAGATCAGCTATGTTGTTGGTATTATTGGAAGTGTATAGGTTGTATTTCTCCTTGTGAAAAATACCTGAGAATCCCAGATCAAAAAAGAAGAATCTGTCTCGATAACCAACACCGGATGTAATTTCGGTGTAACTGGCATTACTGTTTAATTCATTGCTGCTGTAAGGGCTGGGATAATATCCGCCGCCGGCCCTCAGGGCAAAATTGCCCAGTCTGAATTCAGCACCCAGTTTGAAGTTGCAAACCGACCTGTATGTGTCATCAATGGCCGAGTTTACCTCCTCCACCATTTGCCGGTCATCGGAAGTGTTATAGGAATCATCAGTCGACATTTTTATGCCGGCATAATTGATATATTCCACATCTCCCGAGATGATACCTGTTTTGCCAATTTGAAAACTCATTCCACCGTTTACTTTCATGGGCGTATTCAGATTATAGCCGAATACACCGGCTTCGAGCAGATCTCCATATTCATTCGTGGGCCTTATGAAAAATGAAGAATCATCGTATTCTGAATAAAGGGTATTGTAATATACTTCTTCAATATTGTAATAGGTCGGTAGAAATAATGTTGCACCCAGGCGGATAGAATTGGAAATCCTTGCCAGCAATCCGAACTTGAAATTAACCCCAGTGCCCTTAACATCAAGATCTTCAGTGAAATCAAAGCTTCTGAAAGCCCAATAGTTATCATAATTGTATTCACTTAGTACGGCATGCTGTTCATAGTTTAACTGGTCAATACCTATTCCAGTCCCAAAATAGATTATATTACTGAAATTCAAGCCGATAGCAAATGACCATTCGCCGGTTCCACCCTGTGTATGAATCGATTTTCGTTGATCAATTGGTACCGGAACCATACTTTTATACTGGTCCATGTATTCAAAGGTATCTATAACCCAGCCGTCATAGGCAAGTCTTTCATAGAACGGATCGAGTTCATCGGGAAGCAGGTGGTTTTCGCTCGCATATTCCACGAACTGGTCCGAGAAGGAACTGAGTTCATTGGTGCCCTGGATGAATGTATTGTTGTAAAAGTTGTTCAGCCTGTTATAGCCTGCGGCGAGTGAGGCGCTTATCAGTCCCTTTTGCCTGGATGAATTGTATGTACCTACATAGCCCACGCTGCTGTTGATATACTGGTATTGGTCGTCGTGGTATTGCTGTCCGATATAATCAGCTTTGATATTGGAATAGCCCATCCCCGGGGAAAAGAGGATTTCCGATTTTCTGTATAGTCCTAAACCGGCAGGATTGGTATAGGCAGACGAGAAATCTGCCCCCAGCGAAGTGAATGCGTTGCCCATGGCCATGCTTCGTGCCGTAAGTGTCGGAAAATTCTGTGAAAACCTCAATGCATCAGCAACATATTGACCCTGCGCTGTCGTGATGCATAAGCATATGCTGACGAATGAAATTAGCTTTTTCATCATTACAGGTTATTAGAAGATTACTTTCTCGATAAAGATCGACTGTGGTTCAATTACCTCCTGCCACTGCTGTGGGAAGAAGAAGGAGAGGAAGAAGATCTTGAACCACCGGATGAAGAACCGGAATAGCTGGAGCGGCTTCCTCCGGAGCTGTAAGAACCCGAACTGCTCGGTCTGCTGTAAGAAGGCGAAGAACTAGTGCTTGGCCTGCTGTATGATGGTGTTGAACTGCTCGAGCGAGTAGTACTAGGCCTGCTGTATGAGGGTGAAGAACTGCTGCTTGGTTTGCTGTATGTCGGTGACGTGTTGGTCGACCTGTTGACAGGTGTTGTAGAAGGCCTGCTGTACGACGATGACCTGGTTTCGGTATTAATGGATTGTCCTGTGCTCTGACCCTTGGTGTCAGGAACAGTGGAATAGGAAGAGGTCCTGTTTTGCGATGTGGTTGAACTGGGCCTGGAATATACCGGGCGGTCCTGCGGAGCAGTGAGCGAATTTTGCGTCGACTTGGTCACAGTTGAATTGCTATTTGTATTTACATCGCGTGCCACCGTGGAAGTTCCATAAGGACGTCGCGAATAGGTGCTGGTCCCGGAGGAGGTGTTTGCAGCGCCTGAACTTTGGCGTGTATTTGTGGCAACACTTCCCGAAGATGCAGGTCTCCTGGATGCAATAGTACTGGTACCTGCAGCAGTTTTACTGGGCACGGAGGAAGCGGAACTTATCCGACGACCGTAGTCGGTTGCTACAGCTTTTGTGGATGCCAGACGGTTGGATTCGATCGTACGGCGCGGGCCATAGTAAACAGGATGATGATCAGGATAATATCCGCCGTCACTCCCGTAATAATGTCCGTAATACCCGTCATAATATCCGTGGTTATAGCCATACCAATAAGGGTCGTATCCCCAATAGTAGCTTGGATAATACCAGGGATTATAATAATAAGGTGAATATCCCCATCCCCAGTACGGGTTGGTGTACCAGGATGAATATCCGGGCCATCCGTAACCAATTCCGAAGGATGCATAGGGAAAACCGAAAGACATGCTGAATGACCATCCAGGTTGATACCAGTAAGGATCATAATACCAGGGATCATAGTAACCTGCAGAATACATGGGATTGTAAAACCGATTGATATGGGAGGCATAACTATAACCATCCGAAGTATAATAATTATTGGTTATGTAAGTATTGCCATCCTTTTCCATGTAGTCGCTGCCTAAATAATTCGGATCTGTGGCATATTCCATGGTGTCACTGGTATATTCCTGGGTTTGGGTTGCCGTACGCTGGTTTTCAAGATTGTTAATATATTTCTCGTAGTCATCAGGTACGTAAGCGGGTTCCTGTGGAGTAACAGTAGCCTTATTCTGAACAGCCGGGGTCTGTGCCTTGTCCGAAGGCTGATAGTAAAGGTCATCGTATTCCGAGGTAGTTTTCTGGCTCAGGGCGCTGGTGAAGGAGAAAAGCCCAAGTGCCAGAACCATTAAAGTATGTAATGTTGTTTTCATGACCGACCTCCGTTAATTTTGTGTGAATTTATAATTTTATTTCTTTAATTTGCAGCCGTCAATTTGCATAAAAGTAAACACAAATACCATACCAAATTTTTTTATGGCCAAAGAATTAACAAGCAGGCAGGAAAACTACTCGCAATGGTACAATGATCTCGTGATAAAAGCTGAATTGGCAGAGAGTTCTGTCGTCAGAGGATGTATGGTAATCAGGCCATATGGTTATGCCATTTGGGAAAAGATGCAGGCAGTACTTGACAGAATGTTCAAGGAAACCGGACATGTCAATGCCTATTTCCCGCTTTTTATTCCAAAGTCTTTTTTTAGCAAGGAAGCTGAACATGTCGAGGGATTTGCCAAGGAATGTGCCATTGTCACTCATTACAGGTTACGCAACGATGAAAACGGCAGGGGCGTGGTGGTTGATGAAACGGCAAAACTCGAGGAGGAGCTTATTGTGCGACCAACCTCAGAAACCATCATTTGGAATACATACAAGGACTGGATAAAGTCTTACCGTGATCTTCCTATACTGATCAACCAGTGGGCCAATGTTGTCCGTTGGGAGATGCGGACCCGTCTTTTCCTGCGTACCACCGAGTTTCTCTGGCAGGAAGGTCATACTGCACATGCAACGAGGGAGGAAGCTGTTGCAGAAACCTTGAAAATGCTTCAGGTTTACGCCACCTTCGCCGAACAGTATATGGCACTTCCGGTAATTATGGGTATAAAAACCGAAAGTGAGAAATTCGCGGGAGCGGTTGATACCTATACCATTGAAACACTCATGCAGGACGGGAAGGCGCTGCAGGGCGGAACATCGCATTTTCTCGGGCAGAATTTCGCCCGGGCCTTTGATGTGAAATATCTGAGCAAGGAAGGGCAGCTCGATCTGGTTTGGGCTACCTCATGGGGAGTAACCACACGTCTTATCGGCGCCCTGATCATGGCCCATTCCGATGATAATGGCCTGGTATTGCCGCCAAAGCTTGCCCCAATTCATGTGGTAATTGTTCCCATACACAAAACGGATGAGCAGCTGACCAGCATTTCAGAAAAAGCACTGGCTATCAAGAAGATGCTTGAGAACGAAGGGCACACTGTGAAATATGATGGACGCGATACACATAAGCCCGGGTGGAAATTTGCCGAATATGAACTGAAGGGCATTCCCGTCCGTCTGGCAATCGGGCCGCGAGACTTGGAAAACAATACAGTTGAGGTGGCCAGAAGAGATACGCTGGAAAAGAAAGTAGTTCCTGTTGAGGGTATTGCTGCTTATGTTACAGGTCTTCTCAATGAAATACAGAAGAACATCTACAGTAAGGCCTTGAAATTCCGCGAAGGGAAGACCTTCACTGTCAATACTTGGGAGGAATTCAGGGATGTTGTGGAGGTTAAAGGCGGTTTCGCCTATGCACACTGGGATGGGACACCTGAAACCGAAGCCAGGATAAAGGAAGAAACCAAAGCCACCATACGCTGTATTCCCCTGGATAACCCTGCGGAGGAAGGGAAATGCATTCATTCCGGAAGACCTTCCAAACAGCGGGTATTATTTGCTGTTGCCTATTAGAAATTGTCCCGCCAGCTCTGGCTTTTGTTGTACTTTACATCACGCAATATCGATGATTTTGCACTGATTGAAAAGGAATAACTGCGCCGTTCTCCAAACGGGACCACGCTGAATCTCATCTCCCAGCAATGCAGATCACGGTGGAAATTAATATTGGTCATGGTAAAGGCCTTTGCAATGAAATCATAGCCTGTATTCATGCTGATCTTCCATTTCGGAGTAAGACTGATATCACCTCCGAGTCGGATGGTATGCGTAAACGACGGGGTCAGTCTCTCTTTGGTATAAGCCCAGGAGTAATCCACCCTGAGTGTCCAGGGAATATCATAATCGACATAATCCCCGTAGTAGGCGGGTGATTCGTTCAGAGCATCAAGCGTTGGATTCGATTCACCCCTTGGTTCACCTTCCGGGGCCGTGGTCGACAGGCTTTCTTTTTTATCACCCGCTGCCGACTTCAAATCAAAACCAATGGTTATCCTGGCATTGGTCGTTCGGAAAAGCTTACCATCTTCTTTGATCAGGTACTTGTCAACCTTGTTGCCTGAGGAATCTAAAGCGTAAGGGTTGAATACCGTACTGAACTGTACATTTACTTTTTTCTCAAATAAAGTGGTAGAGCCTGTCATAGCAAGATTTGACCAGTGATAATGGTCGACAAAAGGACTATAGCCGGTCGAGAAATTCAAGTTATCCAGAATACTCACCTTTTTCAGCTCGCCGGTGGTATCATTTTTCGGACGTACCTTCATTTCGAGCGTATTGTTCAGCCGGAGTGACAAGGATCCGCTGCGGCCATTTACCGATGGCGTGCCGTAGATCTGACCTTCATAGACCGAGTATTCCTCCGTTTCCAGCGGTTGTGTCACCGAACCATTGGTGGCAAGTGTCCGGTAGTAATTAGGCATTACACCAGACATATCCGGTGAAAAGCTGAAACTGGCGGAAGGACTCATGACATGCCGGACAATAGCTACGTAGGAATTGGGCTTTGTCGACTGATAGTTACCATAGAATTTCGGATTCACCGAGATACTCAGCGAAGCGGATAATGACTGGGCATACGTCACCCTGTCAATGGTGTCGATTCTGATCTCGTTTATATAAAGTGATGTATCGGTATAAACGGGCGTTTTTTGTATGTATTTGGTGTACAGAACGCCGTTATAACTTATTCCCGGGGTAATGTTGACGAAATTATGAAGGATCTTTATGTTGGTAAGAGAAATTGGTATGGAATGAGAAAAACCGTTGGACATGTTTTCCAGGGTTTTCTTGGTGAATAAGGTGGAATCGGTGGCGTTTATCCTGTTCTCGAGTTTGGCGGCATAGCTTACCTGTATGTTTTCAAACCAGTTGTATTTGCCGTCGTCATTCTTACCACGGAATGGATAAACCCGGTTCATGTTAAACGCCATGATAGGGAGCGACAAGTTGACGGTATTGTTCTTGCTGTTTTGAGAATGCTGCAGGTTGGCGGTAAGATTAAACGGGCTTCCCTCCCAGGTTTTGCTATAGGAGATGCTCGAAGATTTCGTGTTGGTAAGGTATTCGTTTATATTATAGCTTTGGTTCTTGTCGTAGGCGTGGGTAGAAAAATTCACGCTCGCTGAGAACCGTTGCGAAGGATTGGCTTTTGCATCCTGCGAATGGTTCCAGGTGATCTTGAAATCTGAGGACTCCACATATTCGGGATCGTCTTTGACCTGGTTCTTGACAAACTCAGCGTTAAAACGGCCATTGAATTTATAGTTGACTTTGTATACCGATGAACCGCTTAACCCCCATGTGCCGCGTGAATAAACCGAGCCCAGGAGGGTCAAATCAAAATAGTCATTCAAGGCAAAATACCAGCCTCCGTTTCTGAGATAAAAACCCCTGGTCTGCTCCTCTCCGTATGTAGGGATGATCAGGCCCGAAGAACGGGTTGTTGTGTTCGGAAAGAAACCGAACGGCAGTGCCAGAGGCAGTGGAATATCCTCCATAACCATGTAGGCAGGACCACTCAGGATCTTATCTTTGGGTATGGCAATGGCTTTTGTCAGGCGAATATAGAAATGCGGATGAGGGTCATCACACGTTGTGTATTTCCCTTTACTGATGTGGATCTCTCCGTCTTCAAGCCGTTTGGTGCGGGTACTGTGCAAATATCCATCACCCTGCTTGGTAATAATGTTTTTGATGATGCCTTTGTGAGATTCAAAGTTGTACCGGATGGTATCCGAGTCGTATTCATCAGCTCCCTGCTTGAAAATCGGCTTGCCGGCGATGAGCCCTGCCGAGTCTACCATGCCGCTGGCAATCACCGTGTTTGTTCCAATATTGAATTCGATATAATTGGCTTTCAGGCTGATATTCTGATAATCTACGGAGGCATCTTTAAAGAGGTAAGTTTTTTGTTCCCCCATGGAAATAATGAAGGAATCCTCAGAGGCATATATAACCGGAGCTTCCAGGATTCCTTTCTCCTTAATTTTTTCACTGGCGGCCAACGTGTCTGCTTTTAAGCTGTCGGCTGACTGGTTCAACGAATCTGTAATTGCACCGATGGTGTCGGGTTGGATTTGTCCTGGTTCCTGGGCAACTGCATTAACCGGGGAATTAAAGAGAAACACGAGAAGCATCAAAAAACCGGACAAAATATTGGCAGCATGGACTATTCTAATATTTTGCTGGTGGTTAAAAAACATATAAACTTTAATTCCCGGAGAATGGCCGTTTATTGAAATCAAATCAGAAATACTATTTTTGCATAACCAAATTATGGTTACAGGCTGCAAAGCTAATAAAATAACGGGTTGAAATGAACAAAAAATATGCAGGTTCTTGCATTCCATTGTTATTATTAACAGTTTTTATAAGTGTACATTTCACGTTTGACATGGTTGCACAGGATGCTGATAATGGATACAAGTTGAAAACAGTTGTTATTGATGCAGGTCACGGAGGCAAAGATCCGGGTTCGTTGGGAAAGCAAACCAGTGAAAAAAACATAGTCCTTGCGATTGCCTTGCTTACCGGCAAATATATTGAAGAGAACATCCCGGGAGTCAAGGTAATATATACCCGTAAAACGGATGAATTTGTTCCCTTGCATAAACGGGCCGAGATAGCAACGTCCAACAAGGCAGACCTCTTTATTTCCATTCATGCCAATGGAAATGAGAACAGCCTGGTCACCGGCACAGAATCTCTTGTTCTGGGTTTACACCGTGCGAATGAGAATTTTGAGGTCGCCAAAAAGGAAAACTCCGTGATATTGCTTGAGGATGATTACAACACCAGATACGAGGGTTTTGATCCCAACTCGCCTGAATCGTATATTATTTTTTCGCTCATGCAGAACCTGTATTTTGAACAGAGCATCAATTTTGCAGGTTTGGTGCAGGAACAGTTCAGGGAGAGAGCACAGCGAAAGGATCGCGGTGTGAAACAACAGGGTTTGCTTGTTCTTGCCAGAACTGCTATGCCTGGTATTCTGGTTGAAACCGGCTTCATCACAAATCCCGAAGAAGAAGTCTACCTCATGTCGGAACAGGGAAAGGAGTATATTGCATCAGCGATATACAGAGCATTCAAAAGCTATAAAAATCTTATTGAAACCAGAACATCCTTTGCAATTGCCTCCCGGCTGCAGGATATCCCCACGGATAGTGATGCCCTGGCATCTGAGGAGCATTTATCCGATCCGCAGCAGGCAATACCCGATCAGCCAAATGCTCCTCCGGATGTTCCGGTCGTGGAATTCAAGGTACAGTTGGCAGCATCGATGAAAAGGATTTCTCCTGATTCACATATATTTAAAGGCCTTAAAGAAGTATCTGAATACCAGGTCGGAAATATGTTTAAGTATGCTGTCGGCAGCAGTCCTACCTTTCAGGATGCGATTGTCTTCAGCAGGCAGATCAAGGAAAAGTTTCCGGATGCTTTTATCATTGCCGTTAAGGATAATAAGATTATCCCGCTTAATCAAGCATTGAAAGAATCACAATAAAAACTCAAAAAAAGTAATAATGAAATTTTCAAGAGAATCAAAAATCGGTCTGGTGGCACTCCTGGCTGTTTCCCTGGCCATTTGGGGGATTAATTATCTGAAAGGGATCAACGTATTCAGATCAACTGACAATTATTATGCTGTATATGGCAATGTCAAAGGTCTGGTTGAAAATGCTGTTGTTAATCTGAATGGCTTTAAAGTCGGCCAGGTCAGGAAAATTGAATTCGACAAAGATAACTTCAGCAGGATAATCGTTGAAATTTCCCTCGAACAAAAGGTGAAACTTACAAAAACAACTACCCTGGTCCTTCGAAGTGCCAGTCTGATATCAGGAACTAAGGACCTTGACTTGCTTTTGGGGGAAGGACCAGGTTTTCATGAGTCGGGTGACACCCTGAATACTGCCGTGCAGGTTGAACTCACAGATTATATAGAACCGATCCGGGACAAGGTTGAGTCGCTTGTGACTTCGATTGACACTTTGATGACTGCATTGAATGTGCTGATGGACGATGAAACCCGGAAGAATCTGCAGGGCACGATAGCCAACCTGAATCAGGCCACAGCATCACTAAGACAGTCCCTCCAGCCTGCCGGTTTCCTGAATCAATCACTTGGTAACCTTGCAGGCATAACTGAAAACCTTAAAAAGAGCAATGAGGACATAACCCGGCTGCTTCAGAACTTTGCAGCCATCTCAGATACCCTGAAACAGTCGAATCTAAAAGCGCTGATTGAACACGCGGATGAAACCTTTGCGAAAACCTCGGAATTGTTCGCCACAATCAATCGCGGTGAAGGTACTGCCGGACAACTTGTTGTCAATGACTCACTTTATAATAACCTGAACAACGCCCTGGCAAGCCTTGACAGCCTGCTGATTGACCTGCGGGAACATCCCAAACGGTATGTGCATCTTTCGGTGTTTGGCAAAAAGGATAAATAACGTTGATAACCAACGGTTTATCAGGGTTCATTGCTACTTGCACACAAAGTTATTAACATGCGAAAAAAATCCTGTTTTTGTTATTTAGAGATATTCTAAAGAATGCCGGAATGCAGGTTATCAAATTAACACTTTAAGTACTTTTTAGTAATATCTTAAAATACAATTTTGTATTGTCATTTTATATTTAATGTGTTGATATATAACAATATAGGTATTTATTAAAAATTATTTTTTTTTAAACAACTGACTCAAAAATTGATAAGGTATTTCTGTAAAAATCAAGCGAAAAATGATTTTTTTTTTATTTTTTTTTTCACAATCTTGCTAGTAGAAATTCCATGGGCTGAAAAAACACTATTGACCTATAACTAAACCCCGTATAAAAATGCACAAAGAAGTCTGGAATAATTGTTTGAAAATTATAAAAGACAACGTTCCCTCCATCAGTTACCGAACCTGGTTTGAGCCTATTATTCCGCTCAGGTTAGAGAACAAGGTACTGACCATACAGGTTCCAAGTCCTTTCTTTTACGAATACCTCGAGGAAAAGTACATCGATATTATCAGCAAAACCCTGAGGAAGGAGCTTGGCTATGAAGCTAAGCTGGAGTACAGCATTGTCATGGAGAATCAAGGTCAATCCACTTCTAAACTATATACCATTAAGCTGCCTGCCAAAAACCAGATTGAGATCAAGAACAATCCGGTAAATCTGCCGCTGAATGTGGAGGAGAATACAATCAGAAATCCCTTTGTATTGCTTGGGATCAAGAAAATGAACATTGACCCGAGGCTGAATGCGGAATATTCCTTTGAGAATTTTGTCGAGGGTGAATGCAATCGCCTTGCCAGATCTGCTGGTTTTGCAGTAGCAATTAATCCGGGCGGCACTGCTTTCAATCCATTGCTAATCTATGGCGACAGCGGTCTGGGAAAAACGCACCTGGCTCAGGCTATTGGAATTGAAATCAAAGATAAATTCCAGGATAAAACAGTACTCTATGTTCCTGCTAATCGTTTTCAGACACAGTTTGTTGAAGCAATCCGCAACAATACCAAGAATGATTTCCTGCATTTTTACCAAATGATTGATGTATTGATTATTGATGATGTACACGAATTCGCAGGCAAAGAAAAAACGCAGGACATCTTCTTTCATATCTTTAACCACCTCCACCAATCCGGCAAACAGCTGATTCTGACCTGCGATAAACCACCGGTGGAATTACAGGGCCTTGAACAGCGGCTGCTTTCACGGTTCAAATGGGGACTTTCTGCAGACCTGCAAATACCTGATTATGAGACAAGGGTAGCCATATTAAAGCAAAAAACGTACAAAGACGGCATCGTACTTCCCGAAGAGGTTGTGGAATATATTGCCACACACATTACAGATAATGTGCGGGAACTCGAAGGTGCGCTGATCTCATTGCTGGCTCAAAGTACACTCAATAAAAAGGAGATCACCCTCAACCTTGCCAAGGAAATGATCGATAAGCTTATCAAAAATACCAAGCGTGAGGTTTCCATTGATTACATCCAGAAGGTGGTGTGCAACTACTTTGATGTACCTGTTGATTCTTTGCAGTCAAAAACTAGGAAAAGAGAGATTGTACAGGCCAGACAGGTGGCCATGTACTTTTCCAAGAACCTTACCAAATCATCACTTGCTACCATCGGAGCACAGATTGGAGGGAAGGATCATGCCACTGTTTTACACGCCTGTAAAACAGTAAACAATCTGGTTGAGACGGACAAGCAGTTTAAGAACCAGATAGAAGAAATTGAAAAGAAACTGAAATTCTGATAGTAAAAAGGTTCATTCAATGAACCTTTTTTTTTACTCGTTCTTTGCTGATGGAGGATATTTACAGATCGATTGAAAAGCCAGCCGAAGGGATCTTTCGTGACCGCAACAGCCGGTTTCTGGCATTCGGATTTCCGGTGAGAACGGTTGAGGAAATCAACGAAATACTTGCCGGCATCAGGAAGAAATACCATGATGCCAGGCATCATTGTTATGCCTACCGCCTTGGCAGCGATAAAGATGTTTTCAGGATGAATGACGACGGAGAACCTTCCGGCACGGCAGGGAAACCTATTTTCGGTCAGTTGCTGTCGTTTGATCTTACCAATACGCTGGTCATTGTTGTCCGTTATTTCGGAGGAACACTGCTGGGCACCAGTGGTTTAAAAAATGCCTACAGGTCCGCATCGGCAGATATGCTCGCTCATGCATCCCTGGTAACCAAATATGTAGAAGAAGGTTTTCGGATCAGATTTCCGTATGACAGGTTAAATGCGGTAATGAAAATCCTGAAAGAGGAGAATCTTATTCCAGTTCAGCCTGATTATAACACCTTATGCAGTATGAATATCATCGTGAGGAAAAGCCATTCGGGAATACTTACCACGCGGTTATCGGGAGTACCCGGGTTGGCTTATGAATCGATACAAATTGCCGACTAAAGTCATTGCGCGGTAAAATAAAATGCAATACCTTAAATGCAGAATATATAATATGAACCTGATGAAAAACAAAAGCCTGGTCTCCATTACCGATTACAGCAAGGACGATTATCTGCGGATCTTGGCTCTGGCGGAAGAATTTGAAAACCGCCCTGACCCAGCTGTCTTTAAAGACAAGGTAGTTGCAACCCTTTTCTTTGAACCTTCAACCAGGACCCGGCTGAGCTTTGAAAGTGCCGTTCTGAAGATGGGTGGAAGAATCATCGGTTTCAGCGATTCCAGTTCTTCAAGTGTTACCAAGGGAGAAACCTTGTACGATACCATTAAAATTGTCAGCAATTACTGTGACCTGATTGTGATGCGCCATCCACTGGAAGGAGCAGCCAGGTTTGCCAGTGAACTGACGAGCGTACCAGTTATCAATGCAGGAGACGGAGCCAACCAGCATCCCACACAGACGCTGCTGGATCTGTACTCAATCCTGAAGACACAGGGTACGCTGGACAACCTGACTATTTTTATGGTAGGCGACCTGAAATACGGACGCACGGTACATTCACTGCTTATGGCCATGTCGCAGTTTCAGACCACCTTTCATTTTGTTTCCCCCGATGAGCTGAAAATGCCTGAAGAGTATAAGTACTACCTGAACTGCCTGGGATTGAAATATACTGAGCAGAAGGATTTCAACAGCAATATTGCTTCAGCGGATATCATTTACATGACGCGCGTTCAGAAGGAGAGATTTTCCGATCCTATTGAGTATGAAAGGACAAAAAATGCCTATGTGCTGAAAAACAAAATGCTTGACGGAACGAAAGAAAACATGAAAGTGTTGCATCCGCTGCCCCGTGTGAACGAGATAGATCAGGATGTAGACCTGAATCCCAAGGCTTATTATTTTACACAGGCTTTGAACGGGGTTTATGTACGTCAGGCTATTATTGCCTCAATCCTGGGTTTGAAATAACATAAAAGTCAAATATCCATGCTGCACACCAAAGATAAGAAACTGGAAGTTAGTGCCATTGAAAATGGCACTGTCATCGATCATATACCTGCCAAGGCTTTGTTCAAAGTCATATCCATACTCGGCCTGGATAAAATTGACAAACAGATCACCTTTGGCACTAACCTTGATAGTAAAAAACTCGGTAAAAAGGCCATTATCAAGCTATCCGACACCTTTTTTATTGATAAGGAGATTAACAAAATTGCGCTGGTCGCACCCCAGGCTAAACTTAATATTATCCGTGATTATAATGTGGTTGAGAAGAAAGTTGTGGAAGTCCCTGAAGAAATTATCGGCATAGCCAAATGCATGAACCCGAAGTGCATCACCAACAATGAAAAGATAGTCACACGGTTCTCGGTGATTTCCCGCCGGGATGTCAAATTAAGATGCCATTATTGTGAAAAGATAACTGATCAGGAACACATTGAAATTGTATGAACCTGCTACCGTTATCGGATCCTGTCATTTGATTTTACCAGTCTTTCATCACTGCGAATACTTCTGTAGGCCAGTATGGTTATAATAACGGACAGCAGGGGGATAAATGCCGGAATCCTGAGGTCACGGAAGAATTCCCCTTGGTGGCGTTCCCCGTTATAATAAAAAAACATGACAGCCAAAAGAGCTCCTGAAAGTGCAATATTAACAAGGCATATACTCATCTGGTGCCTCCTGTTCCTATACAGCAGGATGTTTACGAAACTCAGCAAACCGATAAGCAAAATTAAGGTGATAACGGACCTGGTAATTTTATATACCGGAGCGGTACCGCCAATTACGCTCTGATGAATGGCATTGGCATGAAAGGTAAGCAGCGGCATATCCTCCCGCATAATTTCCGCGTAAGGCATAACTACCATCAAACTCATCAGAACAGTAACCAGTAGTAGATATAATGTTTGGATACGCTGGATCATAAGCAACAAATTTGTACATCAAAAGTATAAATTTTCTTTGTTCGGGATATCCTGTTGACAATTTGTATGGCACGGAATTTTGAAATTGGGTAATTTTGGCAATTGAAATGCACGTGCAAATGGAAAAACGGGAAATACAGGCCATGATCTCCTTACTTGATGATTCCGATCGCGAGGTCATCAGTACGGTAACTGGCAGTTTACTGCAGCAGGGAGCCGATATAATTCCACAGTTGGAGAAAGCATGGGAAGGCACACTCAATGAAACGATTCAGGTAAGGCTTGAGAACCTCATTCAGGAGATTCAGTTCAATGATGTGAAAGCTGACCTGGGTCGCTGGATTAAAACTGGCGCAGAATATATTCTTGATGGAGCCATATATGTGGCAAAGTTTCAGTTTCCTGAATTAAATGTCGCCAAGATCAATGAAGAAATTGAAAGTATCCGCAAGGATGTCTGGATTGAAATCAATAACAACCTGACTGCACTGGAGAAGGTTAAAATATTGAACTACATAATCTTTGACCTGCATAAGTTTTCCAGGAATAATTCGGACTTTTATTCTCCCCAGAATTCTTACATCAATCAGGTGATTGAGACCAGGAAGGGAAATCCGATATCCCTTTCCATTATCTACCTGTCGGTTGCCTGGAAACTCGGATTGCCGGTTTATGGTGTGAATCTGCCAAAGAACTTCATTCTGGCTTATAAGGATGAATTCAGGCACCGGGATGCCGCAGATGAATCCGAAGATATTCTTTTTTATATAAACCCTTACAACAAGGGAGCAGTACTGGGCCGGCGGGAAATCGATTATTTCATTACGCAGCAACAAATAAAACCACATCCTTCGTTTTATGTGCCCTGTTCGAACCGGGATATCATTATCAGGTTGATTAACAACCTTATTCTCTCGTTTGAAAAACTCGGCTACGCACAAAAAATTACCCGGATGAAAGAACTCCTCCGGGTAATGGAATCTTGAAAAGGGAATCAGAATCCTTCAGAATCTGATTTACTTGGCATAACTCACCGCACGTGTCTCACGGATCACCGTGATTTTTATCTGTCCGGGATAGGTCATTTCATCCTGGATCTTTTTGGCTATCTCATAGGAAAGGCTATCTGCTTCTTTGTCTGATACTTTCTCACTGCCAACTATCACACGGAGTTCCCGTCCGGCCTGAATGGCGTAGGTTTTCATTACTCCCGGGTAGGAAAGTGCCAGGGATTCCAGGTCTTTGAGTCGTTTAATATACGACTCCACAACTTCACGCCGGGCACCGGGACGGGCACCTGAGATGGCATCGCATACCTGGACAATGGGTGCGATCAGGGTGGTCATTTCAACTTCATCATGATGAGAACCAATGGCATTACAGATCTCAGGCTTTTCCTTGTATTTCTCAGCAAGTTTCATCCCGAATACAGCATGTGGAAGTTCTGGTTCATCATCAGGAACCTTGCCGATGTCATGCAACAGTCCTGCACGTTTGGCAAGCTTTGCATTGAGTCCCAGCTCGCTGGCCATGATTGCACAGAGGTTGGCTACTTCACGTGAATGCTGCAACAGGTTTTGCCCATAGGATGAACGGTACTTCATTTTTCCTACCAGCCGGATCAGATCGGGATGCAAACCATGTATGCCAAGATCGATTGTCGTTCTCTTACCAACCTCCGCGATTTCTTCTTCGACCTGCTTCCTGACTTTTTCAACCACTTCTTCGATACGTGCCGGATGAATACGGCCATCGGTAACCAGCAGGTGAAGTGCCAGTCTGGCTATTTCCCTGCGCACCGGATCAAATGCTGAAAGAATTATGGCTTCAGGCGTATCATCAACAATGATTTCTACTCCTGTTGCCGCTTCGAGAGCCCTGATATTACGTCCTTCGCGACCGATTATCCGGCCTTTGATTTCATCACTTTCGATGTTAAAAACAGTTACCGAGTTCTCTATGGCTGTTTCAGAGGCTACCCGTTGAATGGTTTCCACCACAATCTTTTTGGCTTCGCGCCCAGCCGTCATCTTTGCCTCAGCCATGATCTCGTTGACATAGGATATTGCCTGAACTTTGGCTTCCTCACGTAATGATTCTGTCAGTTGATTTTTGGCATCTTCTGCTGAAAGTCCTGAAATTGCTTCGAGTTGTTCAACCTGCTGTTTGTGAATTTTTTCAAGTTCTTCTGAACGCTTTTCCAGTAAACCGAGCTGCGTGTTCATATTTTCACGCATGGCATCCAGTTCATTTCGCATCCGCTGTTGTTCCTCAATCTTTTGAGATAACTGCATCTCTTTCTGATTCAGCCGGTTCTCCGTTGCATTGATTTTGCCGTTTTTTTCATTGATGTATTTTTCATGTTCCGTTTTCAACTGCAGGAATTTTTCCTTCGCTTGCAGCATCTTGTCACGTTTTTGTGCTTCTCCTTCTGTTTCAGCTTCCCTGAGGATTGTGTCCCGTTTCTTTTTAAGGGCAAAATTCCACAGAAAATAGGATAGGGCAGTGCCTCCGATGAAGCAAATGCTCCCCAGTAAAAGGCTTTTTACTATCACTAGTGTATCTGTAAGTATGACCATTGAATCAATAATTATTTTGGTTTATGTATATAAAAAAACCCGCATACATTTCTCCTTATGTTGATAAAACCCCAATACAACAGGGGTGGAGAGGCCAATATGTTTCGAACTTCCAATGTCCTGCATTACTGCAGAATTCCCGGCATAACCGGGAAAAAGGCCTGTTCTTGACATGCTGAGCAATTCTCCAATTTAGAAAGTGTTGAGTTTCACAGCATTTGAGAGAAACTATGCGGGCTATGCTTTTTTATGTAAAGAACGTTTATTACTCTCCTTTTAAATAATCGCCTAACTCATCGTTCAGCTCCTGAAGCTTTTGTTCGAGTGGCAAAACATCAAACTTATCTTCCATTTCAATTACCCTCGTTACAAACTGCAGGGCAGCCATTGCCAAAAAATCCTGAACATCCTTATCCTGGTATCTTTGCTTATACTGCAAAACCTTTTCATTTATCAACCTGGCTGCTTTTCTGATCTTCTCTTCATCCTTTCTTTCTATTTTAAGTGGATAATACCGGTCCGCTACATTCACTTTAATTGACAGTTTATCATCCATAGCAAGGTTCCAAGCTTATCGGTTCAAGAGAGCAATACATTTGTCAATCTCCCGCACGATTCTGTTTACCTGTAATTTCGTCTCATGTACATCCTCACCAGGTACTGAGGACAACACTTTTGATATTTTTAAGTTTTCGTATTTCTTATCCAGTTCGTCTAATTTAATTTCCAGTTTTTCAATTTTTTCATTCAGCTCCTGATTTTGTTTACGGAGTTCATTGTTTTTACTTTTTTGTTCCTCGTACAATGAGATTATAGTCTTAATCCTCTGTCTTAGACCAGTAAATATTTCATTGTGCTTTGAATCCATTTAGTACAAAGATAGCTTCAATTTTTAATTCGCGAAAGTAAATATACTATTTTGTTCTTTAATCGAATTATAAAAGTAAAAATTTAGTAATAGCTTTACATGCCTTGCAGCATAACGTTGAATACAGTTAAAGCCATGCAATTCATTTCAGGATTCCTGATATTTACAGGGGTATGGATAAGTACTTTGTGCTATTCTCAGAATGTACCGATAAAGCAGGCTTCTGCTTCGGACTATGCTGCACCTGTTGATATTCCCATGTTGCTTTCCGGCAATTACGGTGAGATCAGGACAGCGCATTTTCATTCTGGAATTGATATTAAAACAGAACAGGTTGAAGGCAAACATGTACTGGCGGCAAATGCGGGCTATGTCTTTCGTATTGCAGTCCATAGCGGAGGCTATGGTAAAGCATTGTACCTGAAGCATCCGAATGGACAGGTGACCGTTTACGGCCACCTGCAGCAATTCTCACCCGCAGTGGATTCCTATGTCAGGGAACAGCAATATGCCAGAAAATCCTTCGAGATTGAATTATACCCCAAAGCAAACCAGTTTTCATTTAACCGGGGGGATGTTATTGGTCTTTCCGGAAATTCAGGTAATTCCTTTGGGCCGCACCTTCATTTTGAAATTCGCGACGAGTTATCGGTACCTCTAAACGCTTTGCAGTACGGATTTAGCATTGCCGACAAAACGCGTCCCAGAATCAATTGGCTGGCGGTTTATCCCCTTGATCACCAGAGCACAGTCAGCGGCGCAAGCCAAAAGCTTTTGGTACCGGTGACCTGCAGTGATGCGACCTGTTACATCGCTGATGATTGCATTGAAGCTGGGGGAAACATTGGCCTGGGTATCGAGACTTTTGACTTTCTTGATTACTCGGCCAATGAATGTGGTCCTTATACACTGGCCATGACGTTTGATGAACGACAGGTTTACATGTGCCGTATCGACAGTATCCCGTTTTCACTTACTTCCTCCGCCGACAGTCATATTGATTATGAAGAGAAACTCAAGTCCGGGAGGATCATCCAGAAGCTTTATGTTGATCCGAACAATCCGCTCAGGATATACAAAGTTTTGGTAAACAATGGGATAATCCAGATCCGGGATTCTTTGGTACATCATGTCAGCATCGAAGTTAAGGATACCTATGGCAATGAATCACAGCTTCGGTTCACAATCCGGGGCAAAGGCACGCTCGTGCAAAAGCCGAAGGTGAACAATGATCAGATTGTGCAAAAAGGCTTCCGTTATGATACCCTGAATGTTTTTGAGGATCAGGATATCCGGGTGGTAATTCCGCGTGATGCTTTATTCAGGAACCTTGATTTTCAGTATTCCAGGATCAAAAACGACAGTTGCATATACTCCATGATCCACCAGGTGCACAACAGGTATACACCCCTCTTTAAGCCCTACATCTTGTCGATCAGACCTGAATATCTCCCAAGGGCTTTGCAGGATAAAGCCTTGATCGCAAATTTCGGCAAAAAAGGAGAATGGATCAGTCAGGGAGGAACATATAAAGGTGGCTATGTTACCACAAAGGTCAAGGAATTTGGAGATTTCTTCGTTGCAGTGGATACTACCAATCCTGCTATTGCTCCGGTGGGATTTAATACGGGTGACAGCCTTGAAGGCAAACAAAACCTTTCGTTCAGGATTACTGATTCACTATCGGGAATCAGCGAATTTGCGGGGTATATCGACAGGAAATGGGCATTGTTTGAGTATGACGCCAAGAATGATTTGTTAACCTATGTGTTGGATGACAACAGACTGGATAAAAACCGCCTGCATATTCTTGAAATTGTTGTGACCGACAACAAGAACAACGCAGCGAGATACCGGGGTGAATTCTTTTATTGAAAATGTTTCTGCTTCAGCCATCAAATTATGTCAATTAAATATTTTAATGTTGTAGGGGTTATGTCGGGCACGAGTCTCGATGGCCTGGATATTGTACTCTGCCGGTTTCATAAACTTCACGGGAACTGGCATTTCCGCTTACTCAGATCCGTTACTTATGGTTATTCCACTGAATGGAGAAAAAAACTGACAGATGCACCCCTGCTGGATGCAGAGTCCTTTATGTTGCTCCACAATGAATATGGCAAATACATTGGCAACCAGGTTAACGGTTTTCTTTCAGAAAATGACCTTAAGGCCGAGATGGTTGCCTCGCACGGACATACCATATTTCACCAGCCGGAAAAGGGGTTTACTTTTCAGCTGGGATCCGGGGCAGCTCTTGCTGCAACCTGTAAAATGGATGTTATATCGGACTTCCGGACTTTTGATGTGGCATTGGGCGGACAGGGAGCTCCCCTCGTACCTGTAGGGGACGAGCTACTTTTCGGTGAATACAGGTTTTGCCTGAACCTGGGAGGCTTTGCCAACATTTCAAACAGGGAAAAGAGGGGCAGGATTGCCTGTGATCTCTGTCCGGTAAACATAGTTGCCAATGTGCTCGCGATGCGTAAAGGTAAGGAATATGACCGGAACGGCATAATCGGAGGTCATGGCACACTCATGCCTGAAATAGTGGAAGAGTTGAATGCACTGGACTTTTATTCAAAACCGGCACCCAAATCACTCGGTCGTGAGTGGGTGGAGCATAGCTTTCTTCCGGTCCTTGCCAAATATAGCCTTCCACCGGAAGATCTGCTGCGCAATGTATATGAGCACATAGCCTTCCAGATCAGCAGGTATATAAACAATTATGAGGCAGCCGAAGTACTTGTTACCGGTGGTGGTGCGTTCAATACCTTTCTGATCAGACTTTTACAGGATAAATCAAAATCACTGCTGATTGTGCCCGATGAGCCATTGGTAAAATTCAAAGAGGCAATTGTCTTCGCATTTCTGGGATTGCTCAGGCACCAGCATGAAATAAATTGCCTTTCCAGTGTTACTGGTGCTCTTTATGATTCCACTTCAGGAATTATCCACCGGATGAAAACGGTATAACTGTAATTTTCTGACCTCCCATAAAAAGTATGGGTGAGAACCTTTTGGAACTCACCCACCTTTAACCCTAACTACAAAAAAACAAACTAATTATTAACTAAAACTACTAATTATGAAAATCCAACTCTTTCTATTTGCTATTAAAACCTAATATTTTATTATTTAACCTTACTTCCTGATTAATGGATCAAAAATAACTAATTTGTACTCACCTTTCAGGGTTCTAATGTTAAAAAGATCAAAAAAATGTTAATATAACATTAAAAACCCGGGGTAAAATCAAAAAAACAAAAAAAAGAACCGCTTCACCGCTTGTCATTTTTACTGATATTCCTCAGCAACTAATTTCAATTATAAATGTTATTTTTATCGGTAAATCTCAATACTATGACAAATAAAATTCTTGCAACACTTATTCTCATTTCATTTTTAGTTGACAAAGCATTGCCCTGTACGAATTTTTTAATTACCAAGGGAGCTACTAAAGATGGGTCAACCATGATCAGCTATTCAGCAGATTCCCATGTGTTATTCGGCGAATTGTACTTTTGGCCGGCAAAGGATTATCCTGCTGGTGCCATGCTTGAGGTTAAGGAATGGGATACCGGCAGATGGCTGGGGAAAATTCCACAGGTGCGTCATACCTATACTGTTGTTGGCAATATAAATGAACATCAACTTGCTATCGGCGAGACAACTTATGGCGGCCGGAGTGAACTGGTTGATACAACTGCTGTTATGGATTACGGAAGCCTTATATACATTGCCCTGCAGCGTGCAAAAACTGCACGTGAAGCGATCCAGGTAATTACGGGACTCATGAAGGATTATGGCTATTGCAGCAGCGGTGAGTCTTTTTCCATTTCTGATCCCAATGAAGTCTGGATCATGGAATTAATAGGGAAAGGACCCGGAAACAAGGGGGCTGTCTGGGTTGCCCTCAGGGTTCCTGATGGCTATGTATGCGGACATGCGAATCAGTCGAGGATCACAACATTTCCCCTGAATGATGCAGAGAATTGCCTTTATGCTCCCGATGTGATATCCTTTGCCCGTTCCAAAGGATATTTTAGTGGCAATGATGAAAGTTTCAGCTTTGCTGATGCCTATGCACCGCTTGATTTCAGCGCTGTGAGGTTCTGTGATGCCCGCGTCTGGTCCGGTTTCAGGAAAATAGCTGATGGTATGGATGAATACACCGACTATGCGACGGGTGAAAACCTGAAGCACCGGCTACCACTTTGGGTAAAAGCCAACCGGAAGCTGGGAGTTGAAGATGTGATGGCCATGATGCGTGATTATTACCAGGATACACCGCTGGATATGACTAAGGACATCGGAGCAGGTCCGAACAAGGTTATTGTTCGCTGGCGACCGATGACCTGGAAGGTTGACGGGGTCACTTACCTGAATGAACGAGCCATATCAACCCAG
>JGI11641J44799_10000072_pt1 | contig 25245 bp, 19 predicted proteins | sample WetSurSiteA1Bulk_FD_44799 | JGI IMG/M metagenome (IMG submission 44799) | reverse complement strand
AAATATTTTGATTTCCTTGCTTCCATCCATCCATTTGAGAAACTCCTGGAGGTTATTGGGACACATCATTGCGACTTTCTTCCCTTTAAATGTCAGATAATGATAAAGGGCAAGCTGAGAACCAATAGCATCACCATCAGGATTGATATGGCTTATTATCAATATTCTGTCAGACGATTCGAAAAGTTCCGATAAATCTTTTGTATATTTGGCCAGGTCAAACACTTTTACTGCTGTTAAATCAAGGGGTTAAAGATAAAAAATAATCCTTTAGACCGTAGTTTATTCCAGAATATCACTAAAACAGAATTATGAACGGAAATATTACATTTTCAATAATAAAACCAAATGCCATAAGAACAGGCAAAACGGGGCCAATCCTCTCGATGATAAATGAGGGAGGTTTTGAAATTTCGGCCATCAAAATGGTGCAGATGACAATCCTTCAGGCCCAGTCGTTTTATGAAGTTCATACCGGAAAACCATTTTTTGAGGAACTTGTTGAGTTTATGACAAGCGGTCCGGTTGTGGTTATGATTCTGAAGCATGAGAACGCTGTTGAAGAATTTCGCAAGCTTATCGGGGCAACCGATCCAAATAAAGCTGAACCGGGAACAATCAGAAAGACCTTTGCTGTTTCGTTAAAGATGAATGCCATACATGGTTCTGACAGCGATGAAAACGCTGTCCGTGAATCAAACTTCTTCTTTTCGGATATCGAAAGGTACTAATAACATCCTATGATTAAATGGGTCTGTCAGTCAGTATTCCCCCTATTGACTTTATGGTGTATCGCAGAAAGATTAATATTATTAGATTTGCAAAATTTATTAATCTTCTATGAGATCTGATACAACCGGAGATTTTGACGAAAAGAAAACTCTGGAAAAATATTCCTCGGCTTTCACCCTTTCAGATATGGAGATATTTATATTTCCGGAGCTGTTTTACCCGTTGGTCCTGGCAAACATAATGTCCCCAATCATCTGGAAATGGCGCGACGATCCCTGGTTTAAGGATATTGAAAAGAAGAGTTTTACATATAAAGCAAACAGGATAAAGCAATTCATTATCCAGAATTATGTATTCAACCTTGACCTTTCGACGTGGGGACTTACGACAAAAACAAGGGAAATAGCCAGATTCAGCGACTTTTTCGATATGGAACTGTTAAGGCAGTCAAATGCGCTTTTCGGTTATGAAGGCGATAAATATTATTTCGATATTGATATCAGGAAACATTTTGGACTCGATAAATACACAACCGACGTAATTCCATACTGGAAGACCGAAACTGTCGAGGCAATGACTGCTTTTAGATTCAAGGACAACTTTTCAACAGGGGGTGGTGAATGTGTTTCCCTTTCAGCTCTGTACGCTGCNACAATGTTCATTGTTGGCCGGATTCCGCTTGAAAAGATATTTCTTATTGCGACGCCTCTTCATTCGCAGAACTTTGTTACAGAGAAGGATGGCCTTATTACAAATAACAGGAGAATCGTCACAAGGAACATGTGGTATAACGGCACTTCACTCTCTGAAAAAGCCAGAAGAGCCCTTGAAAATGAACGGGTCACCATTGTTTCACATATTTCAGGATTTATACATACCTTATATGATACCGCAACAATAAACCCTGACGCATATGACCTTTTTTCCCTGAAGTTGAGGGAATTCCTGAAAACTGAACTTTCCGATATTATTTTTATAAATTTCCTGCGCTTCAAATCAAAGTATAAATCCCTCTTCCAGTACCGGTGCGAATGTTCAGGCAAGCAGAGATATATAAGCCTTGAAAAAATGTTTGAGTATGAACACACCAGTAAATATAATGTATCTAGTGAGACCAGGGAGTTGCTTGTAAATGAGATAGAAGGAGACGAATTTCATCTCAGTCCACTTCCCGGGAAAATCATCCTTAACGAAATTGAACAAATCATAAAGCAGGGAAAAGGAAAAAAACTGGAAGAATTCAGGGAGGAATTTAAAATGTCAGCCGGTGAATTCTTTGGAGACATAATCGATGAGATGTTCCATGAAATTCATGACTTCATCATTACAGATCCTAAAATCCCGGCAAATAATAAAAGATTTGTAAACGCTGTTATCCCTGATTTATCCATCGATGATAGCCGTGAAAAGATTATGGATACCATTTCAAGTCTGACCGAAAAGTCCGAGTCAGCATTATTGACCTTGTATGTATTCCGGCAGATGGATAAGATCGACTGGCTGCCATTTGTAAAGGCTGCAATTGAAAGGAACCCGGTTTGCTTTACCGACCTTAACGGGAAATCAGTGAAAGAAGTCTTTTATATTATTGAGAATCTTCCTGATGAATCAATTTATGATGGTAAAAGGCTGGCACTCCCCGACGAAGTGTGGAATTTTAAAAGAGGAGATGGTATTGAGAAAGCCCTTTTACTGGCAGATTTCATAAAGCAAAAGGATCCTGGCTCTTCAGTATTGATTGAAATTGCAGATAAAAGTGTAATTCTAAAGTATAATGATGAGGACTATTTATTCACTTCATCAAAATCGTTCAGAAAATCAATTCTGATCTCAGGTGCTGNTTATGCTATCAGTGACCTACCTTAATACTATGTCTTTAATTACCTCTTTTCCAGCTCTTTCATTCAGTTTTTCTTTAAGAGCTTCCTTAAGCATCAGCAATTCATTTCTTGCGACTGAAGAGTTCAGGTTAACATAAAGTACATGATCTCTGATATAGACTTTGGAGGTTCTGGATGAAATGGCTTTGCCTACTATTTCCTCCCAGGAATTTATAAGATTTATCTCTGTCAGTTTACCTTCGAGATTCATCTCCCTGACATAATCCTTAATCGCCTCAGCAAGAGATATGGTTTTACTACGTCTCATTCTTTCCTGGCATCGTTATGAATTATCTCTTCTATTCCCGATTCACCTATTCTGAAAAGCCTGTAATCCGTATCAAGGGTATTCAGGATTTCATGGAGCCGGTCCTGATGTGTGTCGGTAATGAAAATCTGTCCGAAACGGTGATTTCCAACCAGCCTGATAATCTGAGCGACCCGTTCGGCATCAAACTTGTCGAAAATATCATCAAGCAAAAGAATGGGGGCATACCCTGCTTTCCTTTTTATATAATCGAACTTAGCAAGTTTAAGAGCGACCAGGTATGATTTTTGTTGTCCCTGCGAACCAAGTGACCGTACCGAGTACCCGTCCATTTCAAATAACAGGTCATCCTTATGAATTCCTGCAGTAGTATATTCAAGTGATCTGTCTTTGTTTAAGCTGCTTTTAAGCAAATCACCGAAATCCCCTTCGCTTAGGTGAGATTGGTATTTAAGTTTTACTTTCTCTTTCTGGTTTGAAACTAATGAATAATATTCCCGGAAGACAGGTATCAATTCATTGACAAGCATTTCCCTTTCAGAATAGGCATACATGCCATACCTTACAAGTTGCGAATCCCAGACTGAAAGCATTTCGCTGTCAAAATTATCAAAGGCTTTGAAATCTCTCAGTAACCTGTTCCTCTGCTGAAGTGCCCTGTTATAGTTAGAACCGATTCCAGGTATTCAGAATTATACTGACTTATAATCTTATTCATGAACTTTCTTCTTTCATCGCTTCCCTCACTTATCAGGGCATTATCGGCCGGTGAGATCATTACCACAGGATACCTTCCGACATGATCAGAAAGCCTTTCATACTCCTTTCCGTTTCGTTTCAGTACTTTTTGCTTATGCCTGTGGAATGAACAAAAAATATTATCCTCGTCCCCATCCTTGACAAATAATCCCTGAATTATAAAGAAGTCCTCAGAATGGTTTATGCTTACGCTGTCAATATTATTGAAGAAGCTTTTTGTCAGAGACAAATAATGTATGGCATCAAGGATATTCGTTTTGCCGACACCGTTGTTACCGACAATACAATTGATTTTTGGTGAAAATTCCAGGTCCGCCTGGCTGTAGTTTTTGAAATTTGTGAGTGAAAGTCTTTTAAGATGCATTGAAAGGTTCGGGGTTGGTGATCGGGGATTAAGAATAATGGTTAATTTGTTTGTTACAAAGTTAGAAAAAAGATAGAGCCAATGTAGCACCAATAATAAATATTTGAATATAAATGCATTACATTAGTATTCTTTATTTCCTTTTTTTTACCTTATTGTTTCAAAATTATTTTAAAAGCACTACTTTTGCGAAGTTAATTTTTTAAGTGTTTTAAGCATAAACTGTTATGGCAAAGAGTAAGAATGAAGAGAATCCCCAGGGTATAAAGAATGTAGAGGAAACATTGACCAGAACAGAACAATTCCTGGAAGAAAACTATAAACCTCTTTTAATTGTATTAGGTATTGTGGTTGTTCTGGTAGGGTTATTCTGGCTCGGAAGGCTGTACCTAGGAAAGCAAAATGATGAGGCACAGTCGCAGATGTACCAGGCCCAGAAATATCTTGAACTGGATTCAATAAGCCTTGCACTGAACGGAGACGGTAATTACCTGGGATTTCTCGATATAGCAAAAGAGTATAAATTTACCAACGCTGGAAACCTAGCAAAATATAGTGCCGGGATATGTTATCTTCACCTTGGGAATTATGAGGAAGCAATTGATTTCCTCAACAAATACTCTAAAAAAGATAAAGTCATAGGATCGATTGCGATCGGGGCAACAGGCGATGCATATGTGGAACTGGGTAATATTGAAAAAGGAATCTCAAAGTATCTTGAAGCTGCAAAATTTGCAGAAAATTCTTTTAACACTCCCCTGTTTCTGATGAAGGCTGCAGAGCTATATGAAATGAATGGAAAGTATGCTGACGCGTTAAAACTGTATGAGCAGATCAAGTTAGAATATCCCGGTAGTACAGAAGGTTCATCAATAGAAAAATACATATCAAGGGCAAAACTCCTTTCTAAATAAATGAGTACATCCGATCTGTCTGAATATGATCCCGGATCAGTGCCAGATGCAGCTAAAATGAGATTTGGCATAGTAGTCTCTGACTGGAACCAGGAAGTGACGCATGCTTTGCTTGAAGGCAGTAGAAAGACTCTAAGAAAACATGGTGCTTCTGAAAACAATATTGTTATAAAGCATGTCCCCGGTAGCTTTGAACTTACTCTCGGAGCCCAGTTTCTTGCGGAATATGATGATCTTGATGCTGTAATCTGCCTTGGTTGTGTTATCCAGGGTGAAACTCCGCACTTCAATTATATCTGCCAGAGTGTAACCCAGGGAATTACCGAGCTGAATCTTGAATACAATATTCCCTTTATTTTTGGTGTACTTACTACACTTAATCTTGGTCAGGCTCTTGAAAGGGCCGGNGGCAAACACGGTAACAAAGGTGATGAAGCAGCAATAACAGCTATCAAAATGGCTGCTCTGCAGCGTGAAATGGAATAAAAGGAGGAGCTATTATCGCTGGCATAATACACGATAGGGACAATAACCGCATTTATTCAGGTTTCTTGTCATTCTGAAAGGTTCTTCAGGATTGAAAATTATTGTTATCACCTCCCTCAATCCTTCCAGAAAAGATTCTCTAATAACCTGATAATCATCCAGGAGAAGATCGCTGTTTTTTTCTTTTCTGATTTTTAGAGTNTCTGAGAATCTTTCGGCAGATAATTCCTTCACTTTATAGATTGAAGGCCTGACTAATCTCCCNGAATTGGCAGTTAAATATGCTTCACAGTAAAGCAATGTCTGCAACCAGCCGTCAAGTTCTTTTTTCCTGTCATCGACGAAAAGATCACTGACAGAATTTATTCTTTCAACTGTCTCTCCTGTTTTGTAATCCACAATTCTTGTTGTTCCTGAAAGACGATCTACCCTGTCAATGTTTCCTCCGGTCCGGATTTTCCTGATCTCCCTGTTGCATTCAAACGAAAGCGNAAAATGGAATGATTTTTCAAGTTCGATGATCGTGAATGGTGTGAGAATCTTATCTGTTTGCAATATTNTAAGAAAGTAAATAAGCAGAATATCCCTGATTATGATATCATTACCACTCATTGGTCTGAGAATATCTGAGCTATAGTACCCATTTATAACCTGATCAATAATATTCAGAAGGTAGCTCTCATCCCTGATCAGGGTATCAATATATCCTGAGGACACTTCCCTGTTTTTAAAACCATCATAAATGGTTTTCATTATTTTGTGAAGTATCTGTCCAAAAACAGCATGGTCAATTTCAGGTGACATTACNTCAGGTTCTTTCAGCCTGCTGACATANCTATAGTANAATCTCATCCGGCAATTCAGCCAGGTATTTATTGCTGTTGGTGATANGATTGATTTACTGTCATCATCAACATAAAATGAAAGCAGTCTGCTTATATGATCTTTATTTTTTCTAANCTCAGATCCTATTGATAAAGCTGTCCTTATGTCATAACTTATATTCAGAGCTGAAGGTTTTAAGACCTGTTCGTATTTCATCTGGAGGAGAAACCTGCTGATCTCACCTGTTCTGAGTCCGGTTGAATCCGAATTAAAAATAAAGGTCACATTTTCGGCCCTGTGAAGTAACCTGTAAAAATGGTATGCGTATATTGACTCTTTGTGGTTGATTTCCGGAAGACCAAATGCTTCCCTAATACTGAATGGAATAAATGATGATCCGGAAGTTACCGATGGCAGGGTGCCTTCATTTACCGACAGCATTATTATATTTCTGAAATCGAGTGCCCTCGTCTCAAGAAAACCCATTATCTGAATTCCTGAAAGGGGTTCTCCTGAAAACGGAACTGACTGATTCTTAAGAATCTTATCCAGGATCCTTGAATAGGTTTCATTGTTAAAACTGATTTCAGACGAGTTAATAATTGACTCAAGCCGGTTAACTGAAAGGAGTACCGAATAAATAAACTCATTTACAAGATTCTTCTGCATAAGTTGATCCTTCAGCAGAGTGTCTTCGTTTACATCGGTGACAGATACTACAGACAGAATTTCCCTGAGATATTGTGACAGCTGCTTTGGATTATCTGTTTTCCTGAATATAGTTTTAAGGATCTCTGTTTTCCAAAGGAAATCCGAAGGAATCCTTATAATATTCTTCTTTACAATCTCATCAATTATCTTTCTACTTTCTTCAGTCACATAATTCTCCAGAAGCTGGTGCCTAAGGATCTCAAAAACATCATGATATCCAAAATAAACCTTATTGTTCTGAATCACAGAATTACGCTGAAGGTTGAGAAGATGCTTTACAAAACTGTAGACCCCTGTCATTTTCAGGGGATATCCCATTGTAATATTTACATCATCGGTATTTGCCGGAAGACTTGTAAGAAGAGGCACCACCAGGGTTTCATCGGCAAGGATAATAGCAGTATGATGTGCATCATCAGGTGACAGATCAGGTAATTGATCTATGATACCCGGGACAAGCTTCACCTGGGCAATATCAGAGGTTGTTTCAATGATACGCCTGACAACATCCTTATTATCAGATGAAAGAAGTGTATCATATTGCCAGTCATCAGGCATATCATTTCCTAATATTTTAAGATTGCTGGTCATAAAATATCCTGCCGAATTTAATTTACCCTTTTTTATATACGAGTTATCATAATCCCAATAGAACTTACCCACACCATATTTATGCAGCCGTGTCATGACTTCAAGCTCACATTTATTAAGCGCATTGAATCCGATAAAATGGATCTTCTCCCATTTCAAATCAAGAGGTCTCTCATTCTGTAAACTTTCGGCAACATCTCTGTAAATCATCCCTTCATAAGCAAGATTTCGAGATCTGAGAGAGGCTTTAACCCCGGAGTACAAGTCTGACAAAATTGACCATACTGTTATAAATCCGGCCTTTTCAGGCGATTTCTTTTCAGGTTCAAAATGATACCAGAATCTCTTTATGATTTCAGCCTGCTCCGCATCAATATCTCCGAACTGGTTATCTATATTCTTGAAATCTTTAATGTTCCGGAATAGCACAGAAGTATTGGCCATGTATTTATCGACATCATCAAAATCATTGATCAGCATATCTCCCCAGAAATAGAACTCATCAAAACTCTCAGCTGATTTATTGAGTCNNCGATAAATCCTGTAAAGTTCAAACAGGAGTATTTCGTTATCCGCTATTAAAAGATCAGAGAAAGAACAGAAAAATTCATTTATAGTAAGGATTGAAGGTGTCCATGACGGTTTGTCAAGCTGAGCTGCATAGTATTTGAGAAAGTAAAGTCCGGCTCTCCTGCTAGGAAATACGAGGCAATGGCTTCTTATTTCATCACCATTCTGTTCAAACAGAAGCTTTGCAATCCTTTCAAGAAAATAGACCATTGCTATTTTTTTACTTTGTTCTAACCAACCCCAAACCCCTCCAGGGAGGGGATTTTAAGAAATTCGCCCTTTACCTTAATTCTGTTATGCTGTTATGCTGTTATGCTGTTATGCCATTATGCCGTTGCGCCTTTGCACTTTTGCGCCTTCATAACATCGCCCCTGCCATGTATCAATTTCTTCAAGTTTTTTTTCAATAAGACCGATAATCTGGTCTGANCTCTTTTTGCCCCAGANCTCTCTTACAAGAAAGCGTGGGGGAGCTTCTCCTGTAAATCTTTCCACGACCAGTTCGGGATTAAGCTTTTCAAGAAANCTTATAATGAAAATGAGGTATTCTTCCCAGCTAAAGATCCCGAAATCAGAAGGATTTTTCTGGTACTCCTCCTCCATTTTTGTCCCTTTTATAATCTGAAGCTGGTGAAATTTAACACTCTTAAGAGGCAATTCGGAGATTATATCAGCTTCATTGAGCATTTCTTCCCGTGTCTCACCCGGCAACCCGAAAATAAAATGAGCTGAAGCATGCAGTCCCCTGGCTTCAGAAGATTTAAGCGCATCCAAAGCCTCATTAAAAGTATGGCCTCTGTTGATCCGAAGCAGAGTCTTGTCGTAGCATGATTCAATTCCAAATTCCAAAAAGATGATGTATCGTTTTGAGAGTTCCTTCAAAAAATCCAGGATTCCGTCATTTACACAATCAGGCCTTGTCCCTATAACCAATCCCCTTATATCTTTGTGAGCAAGAGCTTCATTATACAATTCTGACAATCTTTCCAGTGAAGAATAGGTATTAGAGAAAGCCTGAAAATAAGCAAGATAAGAATCAACTTTTCTGTATCTTTTTTTATGAAATTCTATTCCCTCATCAATCTGCATTGAAACTGACTTTGAAGGCAGGCAATAGGAAGGATTGAAAGCTTTATTATTACANTATGTACAACCTCCAATCCCTCTCGATCCATCANGGTTAGGACAGGTAAACCCTGCATCCACCGATACTTTCTGCATTCTCGAACCATATAAACGGCGGAAATAATCAGGAAACGCATTAAATCTGCGTTCATTCCCCCAGGGGTAAACCCTTGATATTTCTTTTACTGCGCTCATTCAAACATTTACAATTTTGTCAGCATCAACATACCATAAGTAAGCTTCAGCATGCGGATAACCCATTTCAATAAGCAGGTTCCTATATTGCTTGATCTGGTTAAAATAACGGGGACTTTCCTCACCGAACTTGAAATCAATGATAGTTGCTTTTCCCTCTTTCAGAATTACTCTGTCAGGTCTCTTTATTCCGGAGTCCGGCATCAGGATTGATGTTTCATTCAATACTTCCGTTCCTGGCTGAAACCAATCTTTAACAACCGGCTGGCTTATGAGTTTGCTTATTTTTTCACCGATTTCCTGTTCTTCAGCTTCAGGTATCTTCCCTTCTATTATTTTCTTCCTGATTGCAGCACCGACATTATCCGGAGTGTTAATTTCACTGAAAATTTCATGCATTATCTTGCCATAGGTTATCCGTTCCCGTGGACCTGGCTTTCCTGTTGAAAAATAGTTTTCCCAGTGCAGCTTGAGTTTAAGAGAACTGGCATTGTCATTCACCTGGTATTCAGTGATTTTCAGACTATCCGGAATTTCCCTGGCAGCCTTTATTTCGTGAATGAAACCAAATTCGAATATCCTGTTTTGTGGATTGTAATGATTGTTAAGAAACAGGTCTGACACCCCTGGAATTTCACCAGTATAGCTTATTGCATTTTTTATCACTTCAGCAATCTTGTTTTCGGGACGCGGCTGATCGGGTGCAAATCCGATAATGACATTGACTGCCCGGGTTAAAGCGACGTATAAAAGATTTATATTATCAAGATATGCTGAATACTTTTCATCATAATACTGCCCGGCAAAAATTGTATCAGCAAGGTCACTCTTATATCTTAAAGGAACAATTCCTAATTTATTATAGGGAGGAGAGTCTGGTGTGGCCCATAGAATATTTGAATGAAACGATTTATGATCTAAATTCCATGAAAGAAAAGGTAAAATCACAACAGGAAATTCAAGGCCCTTGGATTTATGAATAGTCATCACTTTCATTGAATCCTGCTGTTCAGGAAGCAATATTGATTTCTTAATTCCCTCCGATTCCCACCATTCAATAAAAGAGGGAATACCTGGATTTCTGGACGACGTATAATTTATTACCAGATCCTGAAAGCTGTTCAGGAATGCAACATTATATGAGTGATTTCCAAGACCAAAAAAGCCTATTGTCTGTTCAGTAATATTCCAGAGCGGCAAAAATCTTATCTGGTCCAGAAATTCATTATATCCGGCAGGGAAAAAGCCAGCAGAATATTCAATTATCACTTCACTGTTCAGAGGTATCTGTTCAGCCTCCTTTACACCAGTGGCAAGAAGAAAAAACCTGAGCATGAGAGCTCTGCCAATCATGTTTTCGGAATTATCAAGAACCAAAAGGGTTGCAACGATGAAATTTATAACCGGTGAATTAACAAGAAGCAAAGACTCGCCTGACACAATGTTATAATTGTATTTTTCTCTCTTTTCTTCAGGACATGATACACTGTAATTGATTAATTCTTTTAGTACAATTGCACCTTCTCTGTTGTCCCTGACCAGGATTCCGATATCTGATGCCTTAAATCCTTTGTCCTGAACCGACTCAATAATTGCCGGAAGCCGTTTCAAAACATCTTCCATCCATCCGGAATCATCGGAATTTTCAACAAATTCAATCCTGACATAACCGTTTTCTTTTTTCCCGGGATCATCCTGATAAGCTTCCGAAAACAGTTCCCGGAAACTTACAGGAGGTTTATGATCAGGCATTTCTCCATCAATCTGATAAGGAATTACTGAAAAAAGGGAATTATTAAACCTGATAATATTTTTACAGCTTCTCCAGTTTGTTTTCAGAGCGCTGGACAGGTACCTTTTACCATCAACGTTTTTCTTAAGATCACTCAAAGTATGCCAGTCGCTGTTTCTCCACCTGTATATCGATTGCTTTACATCTCCGACTACCAGGTTATCAAATCCCTGAGCCATGCTATTATCTATAAGCTGCTTGAAATTTTTCCACTGAATAATAGATGTATCCTGGAACTCATCAATCATAAAGTTCTCAAATGTATTGCCAGCTTTTTCATAAATAAACGGAGCCTGGTCTTTTTCAGTTATCAGGTAAATAAGTTCACCGGCGTCAGATAAAAGAAAAATGTTCTCATCGTTTGTTATTTGATGAACANAGTTTAAAACATCCGATAAAATGCCAAGAATATAGATATTTGAAAGGATCAAATATGCTGTTTTATATGAAACAATGTTGATGTCATAATACTTAATAGCCTCTTTAACCGATTCTTCCAGACCAGCTTCAATAGCACCGGCAAGCTGTACCGACATCTTTCCTGTGGACCATTTTGGATTATCGCCGGTAACTGCCCGGACGTGATTATTGGGAGATTTCATTTCACCTTCGGCAAGAGATTTTATGTACCCCGGAATTCCTTTACCCTTCTGGAAAAACATATCTTCTCCAAGACCATACCTGTTATAAATCTCCAGGCATTTCAATCCATATTCCTTCATTTTCCTGTTGATGCCTGCTATAATTGATCTCATCTCCCTGATATATGATTTCAGGAACTCTTTATCCAGAAGTTCCTTCTTTTTTTCAGAAGGAAGGAGTTTGAATTTTTCAGTAAAGATCTCACCTGCNAGTCCGATTATATTTTTTTTAAGGTCCCAGCTTTTCCCCTCTTCGATATTTGCCNTTACATACATCGACAGCCAGTTCCTTATGGTAAAATCAGAAGAAGCAGAATCGATCATCCTGTCGACAGCTGAGCCGAGAACTGCGGTATTGTCAATTTCTATATTAAATCCGGAATGAAGGCCAATATCACGTGCAAATGCCCTTATAATTTTCTGATAAAAGCTGTCGATGGTGCTTACTGAAAATCTCGAAAAATCATGTAAAATTGAAAAAAGTATCGCTCTTGCTTCTTCTCTGATAAATTCCTCCGTCCTTCCTGTCGAATTTAAAAGGTTGGCCAGGTATTTCGATTTATTTCCTGAAGCAAGAGTATTTAACTCCTCCAGAATTCGGTTTTTCATTTCAGCAGTCGCTTTATGGGTAAAAGTAACTGCAAGGATTTTCCGGTAATTGAACCGCGATTTAAACAGCTTTTCAAGATAGACTCCGGCAAGTTCATGGGTTTTACCCGAACCTGCTGAAGCGCTATAGATTGTTAATGTTCCGACACCCATAACCGGGTAAAGTTAGCCAATTTAATTAACTTTGCACCGTGAAAAAAAGGGTTGTAATAGGATTATCCGGTGGTGTAGACTCAAGTGTTGCAGCATGGTTGCTTAAGGAAGAAGGGTATGAAGTAACGGGCCTGTTCATGAGGAACTGGCATGATACGACAGGACTGCTTCAGAGCGACTGTCATTGGGAGGATGATCTGATGTTTGCGGAGATGGTAGCAAGGAAACTAGGTATACCCTTTCATAATGTTGACCTTAGCGGTCCCTACCGCCAAAGGGTTGTCGACTACATGTTTGCAGAATATGGAAAAGGACGTACCCCAAATCCAGATATTTTGTGCAACAGAGAAATAAAGTTTGACTCTTTTGCAGACGAAGCCAGAAAACTTGGAGCCGACTTTGTGGCAACCGGGCATTATTGCCGCAAAGGTATTACAGAGAAGAATATATACAGACTTATTGCAGGAAAGGATGAGAACAAGGATCAGAGTTATTTTCTTTGCCAGATCAGCCAGGAACAGCTCGGATATGCTTTATTCCCGGTTGGCAACCTGACAAAGCCGGAGGTACGAGCTATAGCAGGGAAGCTTGGATTGGCAACGGCACACAGGAAAGACTCACAGGGGATATGTTTCGTAGGTAAGGTGCATCTTCCCACTTTCCTTCAACAGAAGCTTAAAATGAAGAAAGGCTCCATTATTGAGATTCCTATTGATTTCACGAATAAATCATTTCCTTCAGGATTACCTGAAGATACAGTTGATACAGAGGAACTGGTATCTGCTGCAGAGCCGTATCAGTATTCTCAGGATTCAGGTAGGATAATCGGTGAACATAATGGCGCTCACTTCTTTACCATTGGTCAGAGAAAGGGAATAAATATTGGAGGCTATAAGGAACCATTATTTGTTATAGGCAATGATATTATTAACAATCTGCTATATGTTGGAGAAGGCCAGTCACATCCCGGATTATACAGGAAGGGATTATTCATCAGGAATGACGAAATTCACTGGATAAGAACAGATGCCGGGATGAAAATAAATGAAACAAGAGAATATGAAGTCAGAATAAGGTACCGGCAACCCTTGCAGAAGGCTAAGCTTTTCAGAAAAAACAATGGCATGTACCTTATATTTCAGAAGTTGCAGCGAGGTATCGCACCGGGGCAATTTGCAGCATGGTACGAAGGTGATGAGGTAATTGGATCGGGCGTGATTAACAAGTAATTGCAATGTAATAACATAAATGAAAAAGATAATTGTTATAAGCGGTGGCTCCAGCGGCCTTGGCCTTGAAATGGCTGATATCCTGGTTAATGCAGAAAAAAACATCCTGATCCTGGGACGTGACATCATTAAGCTGAGTAAAGCCCTTGACCGATTAAAGAATCACAGCGGACCAGGCACTGCAGAAAAACTAATATGTAATATAGGTGAAGAAGCTGATATAAAGAAGCTTGGCAGATATATCACTGAAAATAATCTTGTCGTGGAATATCTCTTCAACAATGCCGGCAGAGGTTTGTTTGCAAAGTCTACACATTCCACATCCGCTCTTATTGATGCAGTTTTTGAACCAAACCTTAAAGGATTGATACTGCTTACATCGNAAGTATTAAGGATAACGCCAGAAAGCGAAGAGCTTACGATAGTCAATATTATGTCAACCTCAGCCATACTTGGACGTGCGGAAGAGACTATTTATTGCGCAGCTAAATGGGGGGCACGAGGTTACACAGAAGCACTCAGAACAGAGCTCAAAGGCACAAAAAGAAACATCATTGCAGTTTATCCGGGAGGAATGAGGACCGGGTTCTGGGACATAACTGATCACAACCGTGATATTTCAGGTTTCATGGATCCTGCGGAAGTCGCCGAGAAAATTATTCATGCAGTTATGGTAAAGAATCACCTGGCGGTAACTGATTTGACGATAACCAGGAAATAATGTTGATTAAATGAATTTGCAGGGGCTGTTGAAAATGTCCTTTTAACCGCAAAGCACGCTAAGGAATTCGCAAAGCACACAAAGATAAATCATTTATAATAAGCCATTTGAGAACTTTGCGCAAAGACTTTGCGCCCTCTGCGGTTAAGGAACTTTGACTTTTAAAACACCCCCTACGACAACCTGTTTTTATAATCTTCGTATCCGAATTTTTTAATCAATCTGAATTTATTATCTCTGGTCCAAATACCTATTGAGGGATGATGAACTCCGTTGAATGTAGTGGTTTTGACCATAGTATAATGAATCATATCCAGAAATATGATCCTGTCGCCTGGTTTAAGCTCATTTTCAAATGACCATTCGCCCATAAAATCACCCGAGAGGCAGGAATTACCACCCAACCGGTAGGTCGGCTTGCCTTTAACAGGATCTGTAGCCCCTATTATTTTAGGTTTATAGGGCATTTCAAGGCAATCGGGCATATGGGCGGTAAATGAAACATCAAGTATTGCAGTTTTTATTCCCTGGTTTTCAACAATATCCTCNACTGTTGACACCAGTTCGCCTGTCTCCCATGCAAATGCACTCCCTGGTTCAAGAATTATATGAAGACCGTAATTCTCCCTGAATTTTTTAAGAATCTTCACAAGATGTTCTGTATCATACCCTTGCCTTGTCATCAGGTGACCTCCGCCCATGTTTATCCATTTAAGCATAGGGAAAAAATCACTGAATTTGCTTGCCACTACATCAAGAACTTTTTCAAGTGCGTAGGAATCAGACTCAAACAAGACATGAAAATGGAGTCCCTCTATTCCATCCGGAAATCCACTCGCTTTCAGCTCCTCTGCAGTTATCCCCAGTCTTGAACCCGGGGAACACGGATTATAAATATCATGACCAATTTCAGAGAACTCCGGATTGATCCTTAACCCGACAGAGATCTTTCCCTGATGTTTTACCAGCAACCCTTTATATTTGTTATACTGTGCAAGTGAATTAAAGGTCAGATGCGAGCTGTAATTAAGAATTGCCTCAAAATCATCCTCTTTATATACAGGCGAATATGTATGTGCCGGATTCCCTATCTCTTCGTAACAAAGACGGGCTTCGCTAAGCGAACTGGCTGATGCTCCACTGAAATATTCTTTAAGAACCGGAAATACACCCCACATGGCAAATCCTTTGAATGCAAGGATTACCTCAGCTCCTGACTCTTCAGACACCTTCTTAATAAGTTCAAGATTCTTACGGAATCGTTCTTCTTCAATTACGTAGCAAGGTGACGGTATTTTAGAATAGTCTGTTTTCAAATATCAAATAAATAATTACATGTAACCGGCGTTAAGGTGTTAAGGTATTAAGGCGTTAAGGCGTTAAGGCGTTAAGGTTTTAAGGTGTTAAGGTGTTAAGGTATGAAGGCTTGAAGGTTAAGAAAAAAAGCTTTTAGGCCATAATGCCATTACTCCTTAAAACCTTTGTTACAGTTCAAGATCTACATCGTGCAGCTCGACCCAGGGCAATCCAAGAAGGTTCAGCTGTTCCATAAAAGGATCAGGATCGAATTCCTCCACATTAAATACTCCAGGTTTTTTCCATATTCCATTAAGGTACATCATAGCTCCGATAGCCGCGGGTACCCCTGTTGTGTAGCTGACGCCCTGGGCACCTGTTTCCTTGTATGCAGCTTCATGACTGCAGTTATTATAAATATAGTAGGTTTTTTCCTTCCCCTTTTTAATCCCTTTTATTCTGCAGCCTATCGATGTCAGGCCTTTATAATTCTCCCCCAGTTCACCCGGGTCAGGCAGAACAGCTTTCAGGAACTGGATGGGAATGATCTCTCTGCCGTCAAACATAATAGGTTCAATTCCAGCCATACCGATATTTTGAATCACTCTCAAATGAGTAAGGTATTCCTGCCCGAAAGTCATCCAGAATCTTGCTCTTTTTATTGTCGGGTAGTTTTTTACTAGAGATTCCAGCTCTTCATGGTAAATAAGATATGATTCCTTAGGTCCTATTTCAGGATAAGTCAACGGCATGTGAATCTGATGTGGATTTGTATATTTCCATTTCCCGTTTTCCCAGTATTTGCCCTTCTGCGTCACCTCCCTGATATTTATCTCAGGATTGAAATTAGTAGCAAAAGGTTTGCCGTGATCTCCGGCATTACAGTCGACAATATCAAGATAATGGATTTCATCAAAGTGATGTTTTGCAGCGTAAGCTGTAAAAACAGATGTTACACCCGGATCAAAACCGCAGCCCAGTATAGCTGTGATCTCGGCTTTCCTGTATCTGTCGCGGTATGCCCACTGCCAGCCGTATTCAAATTTTGCTTCCTCCAGTGGCTCATAGTTGGCAGTATCGAGATATGAAACTCCTTCAGCAAGACAGGCATCCATAATATGGAGATCCTGATATGGAAGTGCAACATTAACCACAATATCAGGTTTGAAGCTCTTAATGAGTTTTCTCATTTCAGGAACATTATCAGCATCGATCTGTGCCGTTTTAATTCTTTTTGATCCGCTCCTGGCAGCTATAGCATCACACTTTGATTTTGTGCGACTTGCATGCAATATCTCAGTAAACACTTCAGGTAGAGAGGCCATTTTGCTTATCACTACTGAACCTACTCCACCGGCACCGATAACCAGAACTTTTCCCATATTAAAAATCAATTAATAAGTCAGTATCAAATATAAGGATTTTTGGGTTGAATCATGGGTATCTAAATTGAGTCATATTCTTACTTCTCAGTTTTTGAACTCTAACCCCATCCCTTCCCCATGAGGCCAAGCTACTCTTTATATTCATCTCCCATATTAATACTACTGTGCCCTTTATGGTTAAAACACTTTTTGATTTGGATAATTTTTGCGAGGGTAGTGGGTAATTTTGACGAGGAGCAAGTCTACGGGGAAGGAGACGGAGGACGGGTTAAGAAAAGAATTTTATTTCTGCTTATATTTGATACGATTTTTCCCATATCAAAATATGAAGCTGATAAATCCTCTGGTCATTCTTTACATACTTAGTACGATTCTTTTTATTGAGGCAATTTCATTTCTGGTTTGTTTACCAGTGGCATTTATTTATAATGAATCGGCTGATCCTTTCTTGTGGTCATCCTTGATTACCATTTCATTATCAGTAGCTCTTTATTTGATTTCCAGGAAAGCTTCACATGAAAAAATACAAATCAGGGAGGGATTTATGTCAGTATCCCTTGCATGGCTGGTCCTTTCCTGTATAGGTGGATTACCTTATATTTTAGGAGGATATATTCACAATTTTGCTGATGCATTTTTTGAATCAGCATCTGGATTTACTACCACAGGTGCTTCAATCTTTACTGATGTTGAAACTTTGCCATACTCAATTCTGTTCTGGCGAAGCTTTACTCACTGGATTGGAGGCCTCGGAATAGTAGTTTTCGTAATAATAATTATGCCAACACTGGGTATGACAGTAAGCCATCTGCTTCCGCTTGAATCATCCCTGAAGGTAAAAATACATCCTAAAACAAAAGCTGTCGGATTGCGCCTGCTATATGTTTATATGGCATTGACGATCACCCAAATTATTTTGCTTTACATGGGTGATATGAATCTTTTTGAAAGCGTCTGTTATACATTTGGCACTGTAGCAACCGGCGGTTTTGCAATAAAAAATGACAGCGTTGCGAGTTATTCTGCTTACAGCCAATATATTATTACCCTGTTTATGTTCCTTTCGGGTGTAAGTTTTGTGGTTTACTACTACATTGTGAAACTTAACTTCAGAAAAGTCAAACATAACGATGAACTCTGGTTTTACCTTTCGACAACATTATTTTTCGGTACAATCGCTACCTGCATAATTCTTACCAGCACAACCAAATCGCTCGAACCTGCCTTTCGCGAAGGTTTTTTCCAGGTAATTTCAATACTTACAACGACCGGATATGCTTCAGCTGATTATCTTTACTGGCCTCCTGCCGGGTTAATAATTATTTTCTTGCTGTTATTTACCGGTGCCTGCACAGGTTCTACAACCGGAAGCATTAAAATGGTGAGACACTTAATCGTATTAAAAAATATCAGGAGTTCGCTTACNAAACTTGTCCATCCTAATTTAATTACCCAGATCAAGCTTAATAATAAACCGTTGCCGGACCAGACCAATATTTCGACAATTTCCTTTGTCATACAATATCTTTTTATCTTTTTAATTGCAACATTGGTAATTGTGATAATAGGAACTGACCCTGTTACTGCTGCGAGTGCTGTTGGAACTTCACTTGGAAATACCGGGCCGGGGTTGGGCACAATAGGGCCAATGTCAAACTATTTTCATATGCCTCAGATCAGTAAGTTGATTTTTGGTCTCTTAATGATCATAGGAAGACTTGAGATTTATACGGTCTTTATCATTTTCACAAAGTCTTTCTGGAAACTTTAACAGCCTTATGGAGTGAGGAGCGAGAGGCGTGAGGATTCAGATTTTTCCAATAAATTCCCTGACATGTCTCAGATCTTCAGGAGTCCCGACATTGAACCAGTAACCCTCATCGTATCTGTAAGTTACAATTTTATGGTAAGGCAACAACTGAAGGTAAAGTGATACCACTGTATAAATGCCATCCTTCATGTAATTAAAAATTTCCGGATCGACAATTTGCATTGAGGAAAAACCAATTTCTGTCAGATCTTCAGTTACAGTACCGGCAAGTATCTTTTCTCCTGTCGCTTTGTTACACCATCCCTTCACTATTCCCTCTGTATTAACTAGCAGATAGCGGTTTCCTTTTCTGTTTCTGACAGCAAGAGTGGCAAGGCCATTATTCTTTTTATGGTGATGATAAAGAGCTGAAAGATCCAGGTCAGAAACTATATCTGCATTGTACACAAGAAAAGGATTCCTGTCAAAAAAACCTCTGGCTTTGTACAATCCTCCTCCATTTTCAAGAAGCAGATCCCTTTCATCTGAAACCGTTATTCTGAATCCTGAATTTTTAAGGCGTTTTATTTCATCTTCAACCATGTCTGCCAGGTGGTGAACATTGACTATTATATCGTCAAATCCATAACCGGTACATTTTTCGACAGCTAATTGAAGGAGGCTTTTCCCATTAATATCTACCAGTACCTTTGGAATGGTTTCAGTGATCTTACCAAGTCTTGTGCCCTTTCCGGCAGCCATTATCATTGCTTTCATCTGCCGGATTTTAAAGGGAACTTTTTTCTGAGAGTTTCAGAAATATAGATGTGCCGTGTATCGATCTTACTGTATTATACAATTCAGAAAGTCTTATATGGCTCTCAGCCTGATTTACGATTTGATTAAGGAGTCTGACACCAGGTACAATACTTTCAGTAAAAGTGGGTTTCTGCTCATAGAGCCCCCTGAAACCGAATGCTCCCAGAGCCTGCATAACCCTTATCATGCTGAAGCCTGTAAAGTATCCCTTAAACTTGTAACGATCTTCACCTGTCAATGAGCAGAAATTGTTGCTATAGTAATCGAGCAGCAATTCCCGGTCATTATCTGACATTGGAATTTTGGCATCATAAAGCATAGATGCAACATCATACTGAGGAGCTCCTTTCCTTCCTCCCTGATAATCAATAAACCAGGGCTCCTCTCCCACAACCATTACATTAGCAGTCTGAAAATCCCTGTAAAGAAAATAGTCCTGCCCGGTCTCAAGGAGATAATCGGAAAGCAGGTTGAAATCATGTTCAAGACGGGTTTCATTGAATGGTACTGCAAGAAGTTTTAATAACATGTATTTAAAGTAATTCATATCCCACATCATCGATTGCCTGTCAAAGCTTCTGTGAGGATAGCACAGATCAAGATTCAACCCTTCAATCCCCTTTGTCTGGAACAGAATAAGTTCATCCAGTATCTTCTTGTAGAGTATAATGGTCTCTTTATCAAACGGAGCAATCACTGGTCTTTTGTGAAGCCATGTATAAAGGTTATCATCACCAAGATCCTGAAGATAATAGACCGATTTCTCTGGTAAAAAACCAAATATTTCGGGGACAGGCAGCGATTTGGTTATGAAATGCCTGGTAAACCCTATAAAAGCCTCATTTTCTTCGGAGTTGGCATTGAAAGCTCCAATAATACTTTTCCCATCTGTATTAATCCGGTAATATCTCCGGTCAGAACCGGATCGGGGCAGCGGGATCACTTTTATTTGGGTGGTTCCAAAAAGATCTTTATACCCTGCTTCTATTACTTTTATTATCTCAGAATCATCCATTTCTGAATAGTTAATTTACTATTTTTTACATCCCCCTATCCCCCGGCGTGGCGGGGCAGACTCTTCAAAGGGGATATTACAGTATTTCTTCCGTCATTGCGGGTGAGCGAAGCGAGAGAAGCAATCTCCAACATCCCCCTATCCCTTTTCAAATGTGGAATATATAGGATTACAGCCTTATCATAATCTTTTTCCTGTACAAAATTAATGATAAACTCCATATCAGTAGCATCTGAATTATTGCGAACATAAGACTTCCGTTCATATTACCTGCGACAGGAACACAAATTTTTTCATAGAACCAAGTATATAAACTTATCTTATCCCCATTTGAAGGAACTTTAATATACAGAATCAATTTAGTCCAGACTCCTGAAAGGAAAAAAGAAAAAAGTGCATTTGTACCGAAGACCATAAAAAACAACCCCCATTTCCTGAGTTTAAGAACGTCAGCCAGCCAGTAAATAATTGCAAGAACTGCCATTGCAATGCCAGCGGTATAAAGCACATATGAACTCGTCCATAATGGTTTGTTTAAAGGGAATAACAAGTTCCACAAGAGGCCAAGCCCGATCAGGGCAGCTCCGATAACAAGACTTTTAAGGACCGCTTTACCATTTGCTGATTTTTTTCCAATGATTTCACCGGTATAGTAACCGATAATCACGGTGCATATAGCTGGAATTGTACTCAATAAGCCTTCCGGTTCGAAAGGTATGCCGAAACCTGTATAAAGATGGTTTTTCCCAAGTACCAGGACATCTACCTTCAGGGAAAAATTACTCCCAAGGCTATAAGGGTCAGCACCGCCAAATAATGCCAAAACTCCCCAGTAAAGAAGCAAAAAAACAGCTGTAACAATCCATAAATAATCACGCCGTACAGTCATGCAAATCAACGCACCTGCACCATACGCAAGTGCAATTCGCTGCAGGACACCCATAATTCTCAGTAAAGAATAGTCGCGGCTGAAATAGGGAAAAATATTGAGAAAAAGACCCAGAGCAAAGATCGTCGCGGTTCGCCTCGCGATCCTGAGAACCGAACTACCGTTCAGCTCATGCCCGTACTTTTTTAATGAATACCACATTGAAACACCCACAATAAAAAGGAAGAACGGAAAGACAAGATCTGTAGGAGTACAACCGTGCCAGCTGGCATGGCGCAACGGGGCATATACATGTTCCCAGCTTCCGGGGGTGTTTACAATAATCATAAATGTTACAGTCAATCCCCTGAAGATATCAAGGGAGACCAGTCTTCCGTCTTTGGCCATCGTTTGTTCGAAAATCAGTCTGCCAAGTTAGTAAATATTTATGCCTCTGCGTTTAAGTCATAAATATGGACAGGAAAATTTATTACTTTTGATTGCACGTACTATAACCCGATACAGGTTAAGCCATAAAATTCTCATTATCATGCACCTGCGTATTAAACCTATTCCTTTATTTCTCTCAATGATCCTGATCTGTGGATTTGGAAAATCATTCAGCCAGCATACTGATCCTCCCTTTATAAGATACATGAATCATCCCTGGGTCGATTCAGTGCTTAATTCTCTGACAGCCGATCAGAGAATTGCCCAGTGCATATGGATTGCAGGTTACTCCAACCGGGATGTTTCTCATGAAGTTGAAATAAGTGAAATCATAAAAAAATACGGACCGGGAGGGATAGTTTTTTTCCAGGGTACTCCGGAAAAGCAGGCAGAACTGACAAACTACTACCAGAAAATTTCCAGAGTACCAATTCTGATATCGATGGATGCTGAATGGGGCCTGGGAATGAGGCTTCAAAATGTCGAGAAGTTCCCATACCAGATGACCCTGGGAGCTATAAGTAATGACTCTCTTATTTACAAAATGGGCTGTGTTGTGGCCGCCCAGTGTAAAAGGATGGGAGTTCATATAAATCTTGCTCCTGTAGCTGACATAAATAATAATCCCGGAAACCCTGTAATTAATTTCCGTTCTTTCGGCGAGAACAGGGAAAAAGTAACCTCGGGTGCCATGATGTATATGAAAGGTATGCAGGATAATGGCATACTGGCAACGATCAAACATTTTCCAGGACATGGGGATACAAACACCGATTCTCACCTTGATCTGCCTGTAATAGCTCACCAAAGGGCAAGGCTCGACAGTATTGAATTTTTCCCGTTCCTGAATCTTATAAATGAGGGTGCAGGAAGTGTTATGACAGCTCATCTGAACCTTCCTTCACTCGATTCCACTTCCAGGCTACCCTCTACCCTTTCACCAGTTATAATAAATGACCTGCTGATAACCGGAATGGGTTTCAAAGGACTGGTAATAACTGATGCGATGAATATGAAGGGTGTTACAAAATATTTCAAACCAGGTGAAGCTGAAGCACTGGCAATTCTTGCAGGTAATGATGTTGTTGAATTCGTAACAGACATTGAAGCAGCCATTAAAGCAATAAAAGATATGGTGGTGCATAAGAAAATCACCAGTAAAGAAATTGATCTTAAATGCAGAAAAATACTGGCCGTTAAATTTTGGTCTGGCTTGAATAAGGTTCCTCTGATTAAGAAAGAAAGCATCGAAAAAGACCTTTCATCGAATAAGAATATTGCTTTGATCCATGACCTTTACGCCAGCGCCCTTACCGTGCTAATCAACAAATCAGATATTCTTCCTGTGAAGGATCTGAAGGATCTTAAAATAGCTACGGTTGCTATTAACAGGGAAAAAACCTCCATGTTCCAGGAAAGGTTGCTTGACTACCATCCGGCAGACACATTTGCAATCGACCCTTCCGACACTAAAAAAGCAAATGACCTTATCACAACGTTGTCGGATTATGACCTTGTCATTGCTGGCATTTTTAATACTGATCAGCGCCCGAATATGAATTTCGGAATCAAACCCGATTTATCTTCTTTTCTTGATAAGCTTACAGCAACAAAAAGAACTATTATCACCTATTTCGGAAATCCATATGCCATTGACAAGCTGGAATCTCTTCATAAGGTGGATGGTCTTATCCTGGCCTATCAGGAAAATGAATACACAGAAGACTTGTCAGCGCAGCTGATTTTTGGTGGAACTGGTGGCAGGGGGACCCTTCCTGTTACCATAAATAATAGATGGCCGGCTGGTTTCGGCATTGAGACTCAGGGGAATCTGAGACTTCAGTACGGACTTCCTGAGAACGCTGGCATGTCTTCAGAGTTTCTTAACAGAAAAATAGATTCGATTGTAACGATTGGATTAAATGCAAAGGCTTATCCGGGTTGCGAGGTAATGGTCGCAAGAGAAGGGATTGTCGTATTTCATAAAGCATATGGTTTCCATACTTATGAGTGCAGGATGCCCGTCAGAACAGACGACCTTTACGATCTCGCTTCAGTCACCAAGGTATCATCAACACTTGCGGGATTAATGCTGCTGGATTCGGAAGGTAAATTCTCTGTTGATAAAAGACTGGGAGATTATCTTCCGGACTTCAGAAAAACTAATAAAGGAAACCTTCTTATGAAAGATCTCCTGACCCACCAGGCTGGTCTGAAAGACTGGATCCCTTTCTGGAAGGAGACTGTAAAACATGATTCATCGTTCAAAAGGAACATTTTCAGTCATGTTTACTCGCAGAAATACCCTCTGAAAGTCGCAGATAACCTGTACATTAACAAAAACTACCGAAAGAAGATTTTTAGTGAAATCAAAAAGAGTCCCCTTGGCGAAAAAAAATATGTCTATTCTGACCTCACATTTATTATTGCTCCAGGGATAATTGAAAATCTGACCGGAGAAAAATGGTATGATTTTGTAACAAATAATATATATCACAAATTGGGGGCATTTGATATATGTTTTAATCCATATCTTAAATATCCTTTAAGCAGGATAATACCTACGGAATATGACTCACTTTTCAGAAAGCAACTTCTCCATGGTACCGTCCATGATGAAGGAGCAGCAATGCTCGGAGGGATTTCAGGTCATGCAGGATTATTTGCCACGGCTAATGACCTAATGAAGCTATTGGAACTGTATCGGAGGATGGGAGAATATGGAGGGGAACAACTTATTTCGAAAGAAGTTCTTGAAGAATATACAAAAGTTCAGTTTCCGGAAAATAATAACAGAAGAGGTCTGGGATTTGACAAACCGCTCCTTAACAATGCAGATATGAATCTGGCAGAGGCATACCCTGCAAAAAGCGCAACTCCTCTGAGTTTCGGACATTCGGGCTATACAGGTACTTTTGTATGGATGGATCCTGTGTACGGGATCAGCTACATTTTCTTTTCAAACCGTGTTAATCCTACCCGCAACAATAATTTACTTTCTGAAATGAATATCAGACCTTATATCTTACAGGCCATCTATGATTCTATAAACGACACAGGACACAAGCCTCACGTCAGGTAAATCTTCTTATGTCGC
>JGI11641J44799_10000069_pt1 | contig 25751 bp, 22 predicted proteins | sample WetSurSiteA1Bulk_FD_44799 | JGI IMG/M metagenome (IMG submission 44799) | reverse complement strand
ATGATGTTGAGAAAGCCTCAAAGTTAGCTGGAGCTCATGATTTCATAGTTCACTTCGAAAAAAGATATGATCAAGACGTTGGTGAAGGTGGTAATCTTCTCTCAGTTGGACAAAAGCAATTAATCAGTATTGCCAGGGCAATCCTTGCAGAACCAGATATTTTTATTATGGATGAAGCTACCAGCTCAGTCGATACACTTACTGAAGCACTTATTCAGCGTGGAATGGAAAACTTAATGAAAGGCCGTACGAGTGTCATTATTGCTCATCGCTTATCGACTATTAAACGGACGAACAGGATTATTGTCGTTGAAGATGGGCGAATTTCTGAAATGGGAACGCATGCGGAATTACTGCGGGCACGCGGGCATTATTACCGCTTATATACTCAGCAATTCCGCCAGCAACTGGAGCAAGAATATGATCCATTCTTTAAACAAATCTCTCCTCAACCTACGGAGTAAACTATTATCAGTCTTATTGGATAATTTATGTTTCACTTAAGACATAATTCGATAGCCTGTATTTTTTTTTAGTTCAGTTGAACGCAGTGTATAATATTTATGATAAAAACTGAAAAATGATGTTATCTTCGTGGAGTATAAAATGAGTGTCATTGGTAAATCGGTCCATAGAGTTGATGCGCGGGGCAAGGTCACCGGTGAAACGCTGTACCCCGGTGATATTAATATGCCTGACCAGGCATATATGAAGATACTATTTTCTAGAAAACCACATGCCATTGTGCAGTCCATCGATACTTCCTCGGCTGATGCTTTACCTGGTGTCGTAGCCACCTTTACCGCGAAAGATGTGCCAGTGAATGAATATGGGTTGATATACAATGACCAACCTGTTTTGTGTGGTCCAGGCTCCAGTAAACCATATACAGATCGTGTCAGATTCATCGGTGATCAGGTAGCACTCATTATTGCAGATACGGAAGAAATCGCCACGAAAGGTCGCGATTTAATCAAAGTTGATTATGAAGAATTATCTGTAGTCACAGACATGGTAGATGCAATGAGGGATGGGGCAGCATTGCTCCATCCGGATCATGGTTCAAATGTTTTCTGCCATTACCGTATTCGTAAAGGTGATGTCGAAAAAGCATTCGCTGAAGCGGATGTGATTGTAGAAGGGGAATATCATACTCCTAGCCAGGAACACGCATATCTCCAGCCAGAAGCAGGGATATCGTATATCGATGACCAGGGTCGCATTGCTGTACAGGTTGCCGGACAATGGACACATGAAGATCAGGGACAAATCGCTCATGCGTTGAATATACCAGCTGAGCAAGTACGGGTGATTTACCCTGCCATTGGCGGAGCATTTGGCGGGCGTGAAGATATGTCGGTACAGATTGTGCTGGCACTGGCGACCTGGAGATTACATCAAAGAGGTATCGATCGCCCCGTTAAGATAATATGGAGTCGGGAGGAATCTATCATTGGACACCATAAACGGCATCCTTACATTTTAAAAACCCGATGGGCAGCCAAAAAAAATGGGAAAATCCTCGCAGCTGAGGTGGAGGCTATTGCTGATGGTGGTGCTTACGCATACACATCCACCAAGGTGTTGGGTAATGCTACTTTAATGTGTACTGGACCATATGAAATACCCAATGTAAAGGTCGATACATATGCAGTTTATACCAATAATTTACCAAATGGAGCATTTAGAGGATTTGGTGGTCCACAAGGAGCATTTGAAGCAGAAACTCAGATGAATCGATTGGCTGAAAAGCTCAAGATGGATGCGATTGAAATTCGACGTCGCAATGTTTTGACTGAAGGCGCACTTCTTTCAGTAGGCACACCGCTGCCAAAGGGTATCACCATCGATAAAGTAGTGGAAAAATGTGGTGAAGAACTAAGCAAATCAGAAATAGCTCATCAGGTTTCAGATAAATCTCATTTATTACGGGGAACAGGGTTTGCGTGTGCATTTAAAAATGTTGGGTTTTCATTTGGCGCCCCTGAGCAATCCAGTGCGACGGTGGAGATTCATGGGAATGTTGATATTGAACGTGTCGTTGTTCGCCATGCAGGCGCGGATGTTGGGCAAGGTGCCCACACCGTCATGATTCAGATGGCAGCTGAGACATTGGGAGTTCCAATAAATAAAATCCACCTTATCGCATCTGATACTGCATTTACCGATGATTCTGGCAGCGCTTCTGCCTCAAGAATGACCTTCATGGCTGGTAATTCAATTAAAGGCGCATGTTTGAACGCATTAGTGAAGTGGGCAGCGGAGGAGCGTCCTGCAATCTCAACATATCAATATAAACCACCTCGGACAACACCCTATGATTCACAAACGGGGAAGTCTGAGCCGAATTTCGCATATGGATATGTTGCCCAGGGGGTCACAGTTGATGTGGACTCTGAAACAGGGCAGATAAAGATACTAGAAGTAATTTCCACAAATGATGTGGGTAAAGCCGTAAACCCGATTCTCGTTCAGGGGCAGATCGAAGGGGGTGTGGTACAAGCGACTGGATATGCCATCCTGGAGAATTTTATCCAAAGAGGTGGTTTTGTATTAACCCCATATTTATCAACATACCTTATTCCAACCGTACAGGATGTACCAGACAGCGTGAAATCGGTCATTCTAGAATATGCAGATCCGATTGGGCCATATGGTGCGCGTGGCATGGCGGAGATGCCATTCTTACCACTTGCGCCAGCCATAATTGCAGCAGTCCATCAGGCAACAGGGGTTTGGTTTTATGAATTTCCATTGACGCCAGAGCGCGTTTTAAGAGGACTCGGAAAATTATGATCATCCTAATACGAGGTGGTGGAGATTTAGCCAGCGGTGTTGCATACCGTATGCATCGAGCTGGCTTTCATATTGTCATTACTGAGTTACAAAAACCTTTGACAGTCAGGAGATTAGCCAGTTTTAGCGAAGCAATTTTTACTGGAGAAGTAACACTGGAAGGAATCGTTGCAAAGCGAGTGAATGATATTGATGACCCTCTAAGGGTATTACAACTGTTTTCTAAAGGTAGAATTCCAGTGATGGTAGACCCAGATGGAAAATCCATCCAGACAGTTCACCCTACAGTAATTGTCGACGCAAGAATGTTAAAAGCACCCCCAGAAGCAATAAGGCATACTGCCAAACTCTATATTGGATTGGGTCCGGGATTTATTGGTGGAGCTAATTGCCATGCAGCAATTGAAACCCAGCGTGGGCCAAGATTGGGTAGGGTTTTTTGGGAAGGTGCTCCACAAGCTGATAGTGGCGTCCCAGAATCGATTGGCAATATTCAATCTGAGCGAGTTTTGTATTCACCAATTGATGGATATGTAATCCCGAAAAAAGGAATTGGGGATTTTATTTTACAGGGCGAGGTGGTAGCTGAAATCGATCATCAACCAATTAAAGCACCCTTCTCGGGCATCTTGCGTGGATTAATTCATCCGGAAGTTGAAGTTCGGAAGGGAATGAAAATTGGGGATGTGGATCCAAGGAATGATCCTGAGCTTTGCAATCATGTTTCCGACAAAGCGCTTGCAGTAGCAGGGGGAGTTCTTGAAGCCATCCTGTCAAAACCCGAGTTGCGACCTCATTTGTGGAAGTAGATATGTTGTCAGAATGATTTCTTTATGTTTACTTACCAGTAATTGAAGAAATGGTTGGATTGTGTGCAACTGATTGAAGCATTGCGTTTTTCGCAAAATTCGGTCATGGCTTTTGTGGGTGCTGGGGGAAAGACAACCTCTTTATTTAGAGCAGCCAGGGAATTATCCACCAGTGCAAGACGTGATACTCCGAAAAAAACCGTTTTAGTAACAACTACCACCCATCTTGGTACATGGCAGGCTGGGTTGGCTGATCAGGTATTGAGGATACACACCCAAGTAGATGTCACGAAATTTGAAAAAAACCTACCTGATGGAATTACGCTCCTTATTGGCGGGGAAGGAGATAATCGATTATCAGGATTATCACCGAAAATTTTGGAGAAAGTGTATTGTTTATCTGTAGATAACCAGCTGCCATTACTAATAGAAGCGGATGGATCAATGTCTTGTCCATTAAAAGCTCCAGGAGAGCANGAACCTGTGATCCCTGAATTTACCCAAGACGTCGTTGTAGTTGCAGGATTACTTGGATTGGGAAAGTCATTAACCAGCGAATGGGTCCATCGACCTGAGATTTTTTCTGATCTTTCTGGCATTAAACTTGGAGAAGAGATCACGCTTGAGGCAGTGGTTGATGTTTTACGAAGTAAAAATGGGGGATTGAAAAATATACCTCCTANAGCGCGTAAAGTATTATTACTTAACCAAGCTGATACTAAAGCAGTTCAAACTCAAGGGCGGGTAATGTCTGAACATCTAAAATCAAGCTATCATTCCATTGTTATTGCCTCAATCTCACGAGAGAATATTAACGATCCAAAAGCAATTTATAGTTCAACAGGAAATCAAGCTGAAATCCACGCAGTCGTTGAGTCGATCGCGGGTATTGTATTAGCAGCTGGCGGGTCCAGTCGCTTTGGTGAACCGAAACAGCTTTTATTGTGGAAAGGACGACCTATAATCAGGCATGTGGTTATCACGGCCATTAAAGCAGGTCTAGATCCTATCGTGGTAGTAGTTGGATCATCTGGTCAAGATGTAGAAAGAGCGATATCAGACCTGCCTGTGCGTATAGTCAACAATAATGAGTGGATGAGCGGGGTAAGTTCGTCGATCCGACTAGGAATGACAGCATTGCCAAAAGAAGTAGGTGGTGCTGTCTTTATACAGGCAGATCAACCACAAATATTGGATGGATCTATTAAAAAACTTGTTGAAGTCCACGAAGAATCAATGAGTCAAATTGTCGCTCCACAGATAAATGGAAAACGAGGAAATCCGATTTTATTTGACAAAGATACTTTCTCAGCCCTATTTATGTTGAAAGGAGATATAGGAGGAAGGGCATTATTTTCACATTTCACGGTTCAGCTGGTAATATTAGAAGACTCGAATCAATTATTCGATATCGATACTCCAGAAGATTACAAAAAATTCTTAAGAATGTATCCTGATAACGAGGATAAATTTTAATTCTCATTTGGTTCTCGTGATATCTAGATCACCCTTGCAATCTTCCCGGTCTTATGCTATGGTTTATAAAGTAATCTAATCTTTTCAGGTTATGAAGAGATTAGATAATTTATTGTATATAATTTATTATTGGTATCAAGCTATGTTGAAATGATCATTTATATATCAGATATATTATATATTAAAGTCAATTTAGAATATCAAATCATGACTTCGATGATACGACTATGTCAATCATTCGGGCATTCATCGCAATAGATCTCTCTGCCGAAATCCAGCAGCGATTGAATGATGTATTGGAGAACTACAAAGCGTTATTAAATAACATTCCAATCCGATGGGTACCGGTTTCTAACATACACCTTACTTTGAAATTTCTCGGTGAAGTATCCACGTCGAACTTAAACATTCTTACCGATATGATCCAGACAGAAGTAACAAGCCACCATCAATTTGAAATTAGTGTTGGCCGATCCGGTGCATTTCCGAATAACCGCCAACCTCGAATTATTTGGATTGGCGTTGAAGCCCCACAAGAATTGACTTCGATACAGATTGGCATCGAAACCGCTACTGCCAGATTAGGATATGCGAGAGAAGAAAGGACATTTTCACCCCACCTGACAATTGGCAGGGTATCTCGGAATGTGCCTATGCAGGATGTAAAGCTAATTTCACAAACCCTTGAAAATAATCGAGTTGGATTTTTAGGTGCTATTTGTATTGAGAAAGTGCATTTATACAAAAGTGACTTGCTACCTACGGGTGCAGTTTATACAAGAATATTTACAGCATCATTAAATAGCTAATGATGACCATGCTGGGAGGTGAAACCTGGAAACGATAGAAATAGCTCGTGAGATTGTTAACCATTTAGAGGAGAAAAAAGCTGAGAACCTGACACTTATTGATATCAAAAACCTAGCGATCTTTGCAGATTATTTCATCATCTGTTCAGGAACAAGTGAACGGATGTTAAATGGATTAGCGAAGTCAGTAATTGAATTAATTCATCAGAACTATCACATATCTGTAAATAATGAGGGGGCACCTAGAGATGGCTGGGTATTAATAGATGCTGGTGATATCATCATACACCTATTTTCACCTGAAAAACGAAATTACTATAGACTTGAAGATTTGTGGTCCCAAGGAAAAATCCTCCTTCACGTTCAATAAAACAAGTATATGGTGACGGGCGAGAACGAATTCAATATTCGTAAAGTAATAAATTCTGATCGGTCTCGTGTTGCTAATTTAATTCATTTTGGTACATACGTGCACCAACACCTGGATTGGAGGTCACCTCTGGAATGGATTGGAAGGCAACCATATCTGGCTATTGAAAATAATGAGGGTTTAATGGCAACCTTAGCATGTCCTCAAGAAATGCTGGATATAACCTGGATCAGGTTGTTTGCTGTACGATCGAATAATAAAGTATATAAATTATGGAGAGTGCTATGGGATGCAGCCTGTGATGATCTATCACGGAATGGAAATATCCAGGTACTTGCTTTATCAATGCAAAATTGGTTTACTGACATCCTCGAGAATAGTGAGTTTATCCATACAGATAATGTTATTGTTTTAATGTTTGAAAAGAATACGGTTATTCAAGAGCCCCATCTAAATTCGATGCAAATCCGTTCAATGATGCCTGAGGATTTCCCGTTTGTTTTGGGTATCGATAGCTCTGCATTTAAGTTGGAATGGAGAAATTCCTTAGAAGAGTTGGAGCTTGCATACCAATTATCGTCGTTTGCAACCATTGCTGAAGTGAGCGATGAGATTGTTGGCTATCAATACAGCACGTCGAGTGGAATGGGAGGACACTTAGCACGTCTAGCAGTAAAAGATAATATGCAGGGGCGAGGTATTGGTTATACACTTGTTCATGATGTTGTAAGACATTTCAGACAGCAGGGAGTTGCGAATATAACAGTAAATACCCAACAAAGTAATATCGCCTCATTGGGTTTGTATGCTAAGGCTGGTTTTAAATCCACAGGTGAATCGTACCGTGTATATCAAATTAATTTATAGTAATGAGGGTAACTATGTCACTTGTAGAATTTGAAAAGGAATCTTTTGATGGTTTAAATTATATTATCAAATTTGGAAGGCAGCTGATGAACAAAAAGGAGTGATTTGTTTGATTCACGGATTGGGAGAGCATAGTGGACGATATCAACATTGAGCATCTCTACTGAATCAAGCTGGTTATTCTGTAGTCTCGTTTGATTTACGTGGACATGGTAAACCCGGAGGTAAAAGGGGGCACGTATCGTCATATGATGGTTATCTAAAAGAATGTGACTTATTTGTGTAAGAAGCTAAGGAAAAATTTCCATAATTATCCTGTTTCCTTTGCGGACATAGCTGAGGTGCATTAATCGTGAATTATTATGTATTAAGAACAAATCCGAAATGAGCCGGAGGATTCATAAGTGCATTGAGTAATAAGACTTCCCTTCAAGAACAAAAGGGAAAGGTACTGCTTTCAAAAGTCCTTGGATCGATTGTTCCTACTCTTACAATTCAATCTGGATTAATCCCATCAACGATTTCCAGAGATCCTGATATTGTGGAACGCTATATAAAAGGACCACTAGTTCATAACAAGGTGACTGTTGGATGGGGGAAAAGTACAATTGAAGCAATATTCTGGATGGAACAACATGCCTGTGAATGGACATTACCTGTGCTTATCATGCACGGGGAGAAGGACATTCTAGGGTATGCTCAAGGTAGCCGTGAGTTTTCATTTATGATTAAGGGCGATTCTACCTTGAAATTACGGTCTGGTTTGTTTCATGAGATTCACAATGAGCCTGAAAAAGAAGAGGTTTTCGGGTATCTGCGTCAGTGGCTTGATGAACATTCAAAAAAACTTTTGACTATCTTTGATACTGGACAAAGATGGAATCTCGTGGGAAAATTCAGGCTTGATTATTTTCATCAGGAGTTAGATGTATGACAACCAGTAAACGTGAAGCGATAAAGACTCAGCGTTTAAAGAAAAAACGACAACAGCGGATGAATACATTATTATGGGTGGGTGGTTTTATCGTTGTCCTCATAATAGTGTTAATATCACCACAAATCTATAATGCTCTACAACCTGCAGGTGCTTTCAACCAGATAACCCCTGTACCATATCAAATGGTTGATGGGAAAGCGATTGGAAATCCGAATGCCAAGGTAAAAATTGAAGTATATGAGGATTTCCAGTGCCCGGCATGTAAGGGATATACTGATTCAGTCGAGAAACAACTACTTACAAGCAGTTATATCACTGATGGGCTTGTATATTACGTTTATAAACAATTCCCCTTTTTAGATTCGCAATCTGTGACAAAAGAGTCTCACCAGTCAGCCAATGCCAGTATGTGTGCGTTGGAACAGGATAGATTCTGGGATTATCACGACATACTATTTGCAAATCAAGGCGTGGCTGAAAATAGTGGATCGTTCAATGATAAACGCTTACAAGCCTTTGCTGAATCACTTGGATTGGATATGGCCGCATTTAATGACTGCTTCGGTGCAAATAAATATTCTGAAGATATAAATGCAGATTACCAGTCTGGAAAGTCTCAAGGAGTCAGCAGAACCCCCTCAATCTTGATTAATGGAACAAATCAGTTTCCAACCTATATCCCTACATATGATGAAATAACTGCAGCAATCGACACAGCTCTGGCAGCTGGTGGTTAGGTTTTCATGACGCAGAAAGGGACAGCATTGCTATTCAAACGCTTTCCCTTATTATTTATATTCATATCCAAGATTTATTCTTTTACAAGGGTTGGATTGGCGTGCCCTGAGGCATGGATTTCTAATAACTCAAGTGCAAAGCATAAAGATGATAGGCGGTTGATGTACCTAAGTATCTCTCGATTTTCTATCTTCTTCTGATGTAATAAATAAGCGACGTTTCGTTCTGCACGGCGAATAATCGTCCGTGCCAGATCGATGGCTGCACCACCTTTGGAATCTCCTGGGACAACAAATTCGTTAGGGATGACTATTTGATGGTTAATTTCTTCGATTCTATTTTCCAACCAAATAACACGGTCCCTTGTGATTTTCCGAAATTCTAATTCATTCTCTGGTTGGGCAGCGACTTCTGCCATCATGTGATAAAGATCTCTTTGAACCGTTAGTAGCGTGGAAGAGGTCTGCGAAAGGAGGTCAAATGAACGGGCTAGGCCAATCGCAGCATTGGCTTCATCCAAGGCTCCAATTGTTTCAATTCTTCGGTCATACTTGCGAGTTCGTCCTTTACCAAGCAAGCCTGTGTAACCATCATCACCAGTTTGGGTGTAAAATTTAGTCATATCGAAATAATTATTGTTGGAGGTACATATGCAAATTAGGTGTCAACATTGCCATCGCCCGTTCGGACTCGATAAAACTGGTGTCCATGCAGCCCTAGATCAGTTATCCAGTGAGAATCTTGGGCATTATAATGTTCATTGCCCACATTGTGGTAAATCAAACCAGATCTCCCGAATTGAACTTCAACGGGCAGCTCCAGATTGGAAAAAAGACGAAAGCAAAGCCGGTTAATATACGATTTCGAGAAGGTGAATGATGATTACCTCAATTCACCTTTCTATTTATCCTGCTATCAGATCAAAAAAGCACCATCGCAAGTTCTTGCCGGTATTGTTGCGAGACTGGGTGATTTGATCCAAGAACCTCAAACAAACCAAGTAAAACCTTTCTAACTTCATCGTTAAGATAGTGTTTATCCTGGCGAAGGATTTCAATCATTCCATCCATTGCAGCTGGTAAATTCCCGCGAATTGTGAGTTGGATTGAATTTAAATACGCAGCTTCAAGAGGTTCATCGGTAAATTTTTGGTCTGCCTTCATCTTAACCAAAACATCGTAGAGGGGTCGAATTATCTCCATTCGCGCATATTCAGGGCTGGGGGGAAATTTATCAATAATCGCCTTCACCTGTGGATAATCTCCGTTCATCAGCTCTGATTTTAGCAAACCTAATAATCCAGCCGGGTGGTTAGGATATTTGGTCAGGAATTGACGAAATGTCACGGATGCTTCAGGCCACTTGAGCGAATCCAGCAGGCTTTGGCCTTTTTCGAGTAATAAATCGATTTGACTTGGGGCAAGGTTACGGATGAATTCTATAACTCGTGCCTCAGGTTGTAATCCAAGAAATTCTGAAACAACCTGACCATCGCGAAATGCTTTTACATTTGGAATACTTCGTACATTGAAGCGCAAAGATAAATTGGGATTATCCTCAACATTTACTTTTGCTAAGCGAAATGTACCCCCTGCATCTATGGCGATTTTTTCCAAAATGGGAGTAAGGGTCTTACATGGTTGGCACCATTCTGCCCAAAAATCGACCAATACAGGCAATTGGTTCGAATAAGCAATCACTTCATATTCGAAATCTGTTTCAGTAACTATTTTTATGTATTCTGATGTCATATTCTATAGTTATTCGTCTTCTGGAGCTATTGTTCCAGGTTGTTTTACTTCAAGAACTTCACCATGAACATTTATCTTGATGCGAAAACCCATCATACCCATATATGTACGACCTTCTTCTGGAATTCCGGATTTTAACACTGCTTCGAATTGCTGATCCATGTTTTTAAGTTGGTTTTCAATCAATGCTTTTGAAAATATGTCATCCTGCCCAATCATTTTTGCTGTTTGTTCTGCAAGCTCATCCTCATGACCTTCGATCATATTTCCCATGAGCGACAATACCTGACGATCCACTTGTTCCGAAGGAATATGCCGGTGAAATCCTGAATCATTAACTACATAACACGGTTCAGCACCGACATCTGTAACTTCTACAGGCTGATCATTTTCATCAAAAATTAAACCTTTAAAAAGTGGTTGATATACCATACATTACCTGATTGATTATTTATATGTTTTATTTGTTGCATTTAATAACTACATTAACTTATATAGATGCAGGAGTCAATAAAAAGTATTATTTTTTAACCGACTATATCAACTGAAGTCCCTATTTCTTTATAAATACCTTCCTGTTCCGGTGGGACTGTAGGTATTGTCCAAAGGAAAACCCACTTTGCAGCCTGGGGAGTTAGATTGATACATCCATGACTGCGAGGCCGACCAAAATTATTATGCCAGTAAGTTCCATGAAATGCAATACCTTCTTCAGTAATGTAGGAATTCCACGGCACGCCAGGTAAGTCATATCCATTTGCTGCAAGATTGCCACGAGCCATATGGCGAGAAGACCGTTTGTGAAATGTCATATACCGTCCAGTAGGGGTTGAGAAATCACCATTGCTGTACCTCGCACCTGTTGCTACCCTAGCCATGAAAACAGGTTGATCGAACTCGTAGGCAATCATTACCTGCTCAGGTAGATGAACTTCTATGCGTTTATTATATGGAAGTACGTTGGGTGATATAGGCTGCATTTCTTCACGAGGAATCAATCTTAAATGTTCCGCAGGTACATAGTATATGTATTCCCATTTATCATCGCGGACAGCATACCATGGTTTACCATTCTTGTCCTCAACGAGATCAATGACCCAAAATGTAGTAGCAAAATAAAATCGGTAAGCTACAAGTTCATTTTCTCCGGGATTCCAGCGCGCATCGGTGAATGGAACTGTCACCTCTGCCAATACACCATCTGGAGGTATATTTGCAATAACAGGATTTATTTTAGTCATTACCGGTTGTAAATCTCCAGAATGCGAATATCCTTCATTCCCTATTTTGTACCATACCATATTGAATGAATCTTCTGATGTGCCAATGGTGATATCAGTTAGTGGAAGGACCCAATCACGATAATACGTATTTACGAGATTTGAACTATAAGATGGTAAAGAATATACATCAATTGATGAGCTTAAAACTCGTCCTTGTTGATCCGGATTTAGCATTTCACCGAGCATGTAGGAATCAAGAGAATCTTGCGGTTTGATCCAGGCGTAATTCGTTTGATTGAGAAAATGATCCAGACTCCATCGGGATGGCAATGCAAACCCTAGAGCTGCAAAGATGCCTGTGGCGCCAATCTTTAAAAAATCACGGCGGGAAATTTGCTTATTATGTCCTGCTGAGTCCTTGGAATCGTTCATTCGTGGATATTTACTAACGTACCAACATCGGCCCAGTAAAACAACCATTCTGAATCTGGGATTGTTAAATTAATGCAACCATGGCTCATGGGGACACCAAAGTTGCTGTGCCAATAAGTGCCATGAAGGCCATAACCTTTATAAAAATACATTACATATGGGACATTTGGCAGATAATAACCCGGACCAGCCATATCCGCGTATTCATATTTAACGTATATATAGAATTGACCTGTAACTGTTGGATGCTCCCATGTGCCCGTTGAAACAATAAATGATCGGACAATTTCATTACCTTCATAAGCGTATGTGATTTGATCAGAAAGGTCTACATCAATCCAACGTCCTTCCCCACCTGGTTCAGGCAATTCATATTCCACAGGTTCCAGGGTCGGGTAAGCTGTGTCTGTTGGATATGGAGTGAATGTAGGTGTCGAAGTGTCCGTTGGAAGAGGTGTAGGGGTATTTGTAGGGGTAGGTGTCGGTGTTTCAGTTGGGGTGGGGGATGGTGTAATCGTGGGAGTATTGGTTGATGTAGGAGTGTTCGATGCTTTAATTAATCCAATTTGAGCTGCCATTAAAGGTTCAGGTTTTGACAAAAAAGAGTTAATATAAAATCCCAGCGCTGGTGAGACAAGTGCACAGGAAATAACCGCTAATAGAACCATAATGCCAACCCAGATATGAGGTTTTAAACGTTTTTTTGTAGACTTTGAAATTCCTGTTTTTATTTTTCTTTGGTAAGGGACCGGTGCGGTGTTCTTTATGATTTTTACAGAAGGTCTTTGAACGGATTCAAGGCGACTACGTTTAATCGCCCAATGCATTCCCTGTCTGGCACGTTTACTTTGTGGGTTTATCCTAAGTGCCTGTTCGAGGTAGGCGATACTTGCATGCGTTGATGACACCGCAGCTAACCAAAGCCAAGGTTCTTCAATGTCCGGATTAATTTTGATGGCTACTTGAGCCCAATATCTTGTATTGGAATGATTACCCTTATGATATGAAATCCGGGCGTTTTCAAGTGCGTTACGTAGTTGATCTGCATTGCCGTTCATGGAACCTGTGNTGCACTTACATCTTCATTCCGGATAAAGCATAGTATCCCGGAAGCAATTCCGTTAGCAACCGCATCTGGATGTTGTGTCAGGATTTCACGATCCAAATTCATGAAACCAGTTTCAATAATGGCAGCGGGTGTATCCTTATTAATCTCGTTAAAGGCATGATAATTGGTCATGTCGTCGGTTACACTGCCAGAATGGAATTCCAATCCAGTGGCTTCTGCGTAGCGGGCACGTAAACAATTGGTTAGCCTCGCAGCTTGTTCAGGAAATTTTGTTGAGATTGCCGCACTTACCTTGTAACCGCTCGCCTGGTCATTAATGTAATCGCATGAATCAGCATGGATTGAGACTAAGGCTTGCGCTTTATATCCTTCCAAACGTGGATCAAACTCAGCCAATAGGTCGANGTCATAACCAGCAGCCACCAGTTTTTCCCTGACTANACTTGCTACATTTAGATTTATATCAACTTCGCGAATTCCTCCCAATGCATCCGGGCATACTGCTCCTGAATCATTACCGGAATGACCAGCTACTATGCCAATTCGTGGGACAGGTCGCGCAGTTGTTGTTGGTGATCCTGCTTGGGGTGTTGTTCTTTGAAAAGTTAACGCATTTGTCAGCCTGTCTGACAAATTTCCAGGAAGGAGACCAGGTTCGGTCCATGCTGTAAAAAGCGTGGCGATTATAAATGCAACACCAATTACAATTCCGAGTTGCCGAAACATCCCGCCCGAGTTGTTTTTTGATTTCAAGGTTGAATCTGGTGCAGAATTTTGCGATGTTTGAACAGTTTCTTTATTCATTAGCCTGATACTACCTTAATACCTATGAGATGACAAGTGTTTCATTATCAAAATACTTGACTCGATTTGAATGAAAAAGTATATTGATAATATCCAGATTAAATAGTGGAGCGTGCATATATGATGCCAGTTAGACATCTTACGAATAACGATAGAGCCTTTTTATTAACATTAGCCAGGGAATCCATCGAGAATTACATCCACAATAAACCACTACCAAAAATTAATAGGAGTGAACTTTCTCAGATATTACGAGAAAATGGAGCTAGTTTTGTTACATTAACCTACAATGGTTATCTGCGGGGTTGTGTTGGAGCGCTTGAACCATACCAAAGTTTAGCTGAGGATGTAAGAGAACATGCGATTGCCGCAGCATTCCAGGATTATCGGTTTCCTCCATTACAAGCATCAGAGGTTGAAGCGATCCAGATCGAAATATCATACCTAACCAAGCCAGAAATCCTAAAATATAATAATCCAAACGATCTCTTGGAAATCCTAAGGCCAAATGTTGATGGTGTAGTTATCCGTGATGGAGGCCGCCGAGCTACGTTTTTACCTCAAGTGTGGGAGAAAATACCCGATACNGAAGAGTTTCTTGAACAACTATGTACAAAAATGGGATCAGCATCGGATTTATGGCGGCGGAAGAAATTAGAAGTATTAACGTATCAAGTGGAAGAATTTCACGAGTAAAATATATCAGGGCTCATAACTTTCGTCATCTGCAAAGTCAAAGAGGGGTCCAATGGATTGACGAGTGTAATTGCGAAATATCGCATCTGCAATGAGCGGAGCAACGGATAATATCTTCAGCTTAGCAACTCTTTTTTCAGGTGGAATTGGAACCGTATCGGTGGTGATAATGTGGGTTATTTCTGGGATGGCCAGTAATTGATGTAAGGCATCACCAAAGAACAAACCATGCGTACAAATCGTATAAATTTGTTTAATGCCTCCTTTAACCAACATTTTGCTTAAAGTAATCACTGAGCCACCGGTAGCAATTTCATCATCAAAAATTATAGCTCTTGCAAAGCCCGACACCTGCTTATTAATCAAATCGCTAATTTTCACGATTGTATCTGAAAGACGTGTTTTTTCTGCAGAGATTGATGATAAATTAAAGTGATGTGCTAAACGGGCAGCTGACCCCGCTCTACCATAGTCGGGAGCAACAACAACGGTATCTGTATCATTAAATTTCTCAGTATTTTGAAGTTCATGCAGATAATTAACAAATATGCCTCTGGCGGTTAAGGGATCTGTAGGAATTCTAAAAAAACCATGAACCTGGGGAGAGTGAAGGGTCACGGTCATTACATGGGTTGCTCCTGCAGTTTCGAGTAAGTCAGCAATAAGCCGGGCTGTGATGGAAATACGAGGAGCATTTTTCTTATCCGATCGAGCGTAAGAGAAATAAGGAATAATCGCATGCACCTCTCTAGCACCAGCTCCACGGGCAATATCCAACATCATAAATAACTCTAACAAGTGCTCACTAACGGGAGGAATCAGGGATTGCACAAGGTAAACAGTGCGTGAGCGCACGCTTGCACCCAGTTGGATATATAAATTGTCATTGCTAAAACGAGAAAAATAAGTTGGATCCAAAGGTATGGCTAGGTGATGAGCAATTTCAGCTGCTAATTCTGGATGTGAGCGACCGCTGAATATGCGTACATCATCAGGATTTAGTTTACAATCCATAGGATCTCCTTATCGTCAATCGATGCTTTATATATCTTTTTAAAAACGATCATGAATTTTTTAAATTATATCTAGAAAGTGACATCTGTCAAAACAGATATCGATGGAAATCAGGTAGTAATACCTACACCCTGATTTTTTCTTTCAAAACTTATCCTCCGGTATTGGTCATTTTCAACCGTAACATTCTGTCCATCAGGAAAGATCACTAAGGTTTTTCTTTCTTGTTTAATGATGATTAATCCCTGGTATTTAATGGAAACAGGCCATGGAAATGGATTATTTCCGGATATCTCAACCAGATATGGAGTTAATATCTTACTCCAAGAATTCGGAGGAATAATCCTGTTGGTATTAAACTTGTTATTGATTTTTGGGCACCAAGTGTTTTACCAGTCTCATAATGGTATGCTTGATTTAAGGTCATAGTTTTTTGAATTGATTTAGTTACGGCTCCCATAATACGCGAGAAAACTTCAGCTGCTTTAAGTCTCTCTCCATACTGGATAAGTCCATCTAAAATCAAGGCATTCCCGGGAAGATTTAAACCATAATATTCCTCTGGGATTTTAATGGTTCCCGGCAATTCAATCCAAGACCGTAACCCATTGGGGCTAAGGAACTTTTTTCTATTCATGATTGTTAAATTTATCAGTATTTTTGCTCTCTCTTTTAAAGGGATACCAGCCCACAAAGGTAATAATAAGGAAAGGTCCATGAAATTTAGATTTGCGGTTTTTATATTGACCTTATCGTCTGGTAGGACACCATTAATTTCTATGTGTTCGATGGNATTGTAGTTGTACGATGATGTCGTATAACCGTACCCATGTTGCCAATGAAAACGATTAGCAGTAATATGTTCTACACGATGAGAATCAGCTGCACCCGTCCCGTGGATGAAGATTTTTGTTGGATGAGTGATCTCTCGTTGAGATTCTATAAAAATGATAGGACGTACTGGTTTATTGAACTCCTTTTGAATCTCTATGATCCCTTCACCTGTACGCACACCCAANATTTCACCTTTTTCTCCAATATGGGAATCACGATCGCGAGTCTGATAGCAAGCATATTCCTCGCTCCAAGTTTGTTCTGCAACCGATTTNAGGTTCTCGGCATATGATTCNAGTTTTTTTATCGAATNAGTATCATTTAGTATTTCACCTATTCTCATCAGTGAAATACACTCTCGATACAGATAGGCACATAAGCTTGGACTTTCCATGATTGATATATCCACACCACTTGACCATGGTTGATATGGTGAATTATAGGGAAGATCCTCAAAACCGGTTTGAAGAGCTTGATCCCACTCAGGAAAATGATCTCCATCGATATCATGAGAGCTGGTAAACCATGATTGAAAAAAAGAAAATAACCGTGGATAAACAGTTCCTAAGTACTCATCATCTTCATAGTAATCATTTAATTGAAGGACAATATTTGCTAAAAGTGGAGTAGCAAGAAGATGACTTCGTTGAGAAGCCAGTCCTGGTTTTAAGTCAATTTCGCCTTGAGACGTTTGAACATCCAGAAAGTTTTCAACCAAACCACGTACCAGCTCAGGTGAAGACGGAAGAAGGAGATTTAATATATAGTATGTATCGAATGGAGTCTGACCATTCCATAGGTAATTGTAATCCGTGCCATCACCAACTAATGAGTATCCTTGATCAGGTTTCCGTGAATACACGATCGATGGCGGTTTAAATTGTCCTGCAGGTTGTAAAATAAGCTGATAAGCAAGATTTTGAGATAAAGAAAAGGCTGTATCCCAATCCTTATTACCAGTATGGATTTCCAAGTCGTTCGAGTTTATCCTTGTAAGGCGGGCAATTTCAGCAGCCCAATTTTTGTTAACCACCTCTTTTATTTGCTCGTAAGATTTATCAACATCGGCAAGTGAAGCATGTACCCAACCAGCTTCCTGATTACCATGAGGTGGAATGGTAAAGGAAAGTTGAAGTGATGGATACGCACTTTTACCAGCCTGAGCACCACCGGTTAGAAACAGTACTGGGAATATATTTGTGGTTTTTCCAGCTAATAAAGTTGCCATTTCAATTTCGTTTAAAACCATCCGTGATCCATCAGAAGATGGTAAAAGCATTTCAACTAATTCAAATTGGGTCGTACATTTTTCACGTGTAAGGTTGGTTATTATTATTCTCCCTGCAATCACTTGGGAGTTGGGAACCCAATATTCAAGTTTTACGTTTATACAGGAGAATGGTTTAAATGATAATTCAAGATAGTTAGGATAATATCGGTGGATCGTAATTGGTTCTGAAAATTGTGATGGGTCATTAACCACCTTGCCATTGTGTATAAAACGTGGAAATATTCTGCAAAGGCGCGCTCTAAGACCAAAAGTTGTTTCCAAAGATATTGCTGGAGGTTCTGAGTTTCCAAGTTTTAATTCCCAAATTTGGTCATTGGCGTAGTCAGTCGAGCTCAACCTTGCATCAGCTGCCAAAGTAAGGGAAATCATATTTTCAGGTGAATAGTTCCAATTTTGCATATAAAATAACACCGATGTTGGCTTAGATAAAATCTTTATGGTTTGAATTTTTTCGCATGTTATAATTTTTATAATGCTTTTTAGTAAAATTTGATTTCAATTAAACTGGAGGAAGGAATGAACACGCTCTCTATTCAACGTGGGATGTGGTTTGAGCAATTTGAGGTTGGACAACGAATCATAACACCAGCCAGAACGATAACTGAAAGTGATATTGTAACCTTTGCGGGGCTATCCGGTGATTATAACCAAATTCACACTGATGCGGAATTTNGTTCACGATCCCCTTTTGGAAAAAGGGTTGCCCATGGACTATTGGTNCTTTCGATTGCATCTGGTTTAGCAATGCGGACTGGGGTTCTGGAAGGCACTGTTATAGCTTTTCGAGAGATCAATAATTGGAAATTTTCTTTACCAGTATTCATCGGTGACACAGTTCATGTTGAACTTAATATCGTTGAAACCAAACCCATTCCAAGATTGGGAGGCGGTTCAATAATCATCGAACTAAACGTAAGAAATCAACACGATGAAGTGACCATGAAAGGTAGCTGGTCGGCATTGGTTGCCAGTAAACCAGAATAAATATGTCGAATCCACTTGTTCCAGATGATTCAAAAGGTATTGCGAAGCGGTTTCGCAGATTATCTGATTCCGATGAATATAAAGATGCGAGTCAGAATACTGAGGATTTCATCAAGGAAGAAGCAGATCAAGACCAATTGAAAAATATCAATCAGACTGAGACAACCGGAATAAAACCACTAGTGTTTCCTGATGATTCCAGCTTGACCAAACCTGGTGACGAAAGTATTCAGGCAGTAAAAACCAATAGTCCGGATACTGAAGTACCAATATCTGCCCCATTAGAAATTAATAAAATAACCGCCAATAATGTTGCAGGAGTGCTAGAAGAAATAGTTTACCCTCAGATCGATGAGTATGGAATGCCATTACCCGGGAGGACTCTGAAACAAAATTCCAACCTGAACGAACCATATCCAGCTGTTCAAACTCAGGTGCCAGGAATTCCTTTGGNTAAAAAGCCAAATCAAGTGAAAAGCCCACAATACCTAAGTCTCTCAAATAATGGAATAAAAACCAACAAAAACAAAAAACGACATTCATGGATTTCTATCAAACAGGGGATGGGTTGTGTATTACGCATGGGCTTACTGGCTGCATTGGCAGGAATCATTTTATTACTTGTCGGCGGTTCTGTTGCTTTATATGAATATTATAAAATTGCAGCTACATTACCCAGTGTAGCTGATTTACAACAAAGGGCATCTTCGTTCGAAACAACTAGAATTTTTGATCGTAATGGGAATTTGCTTTATGAGATCCTTGATCCAACGGCAGGTCGAAGGACGTTTATTACCCTCGATAAAATATCTCCCTACCTGGTAGCCGCAACAATAGCCACTGAGGATAAATCGTTTTACAATCATCCCGGATTTGATTGGACGGCTATTGTCAGAGCATTTTGGCAGAATTTTCAAGGTGGAGAGACAATATCAGGCGCATCAACAATCACTCAACAACTGGCTCGTGGTTTGTTATTTTCTCCTGAAGAACGAACCGAACAATCATATATTCGAAAAGTGCGGGAGGCATTATTAGCAGCAGAAATTACACGTAGATATACAAAAGATCAAATCCTTGAGCTTTATCTAAATGAATTCTATTATGGCAATCTTGCTTATGGAATTGAAGCTGCTTCAGAAACATACTTTGATATCACAGCCGATAAACTTGATCTTGCTCAAGCGTCTTTCTTAGCAGGACTACCCCAGGCACCATCTATATATGATGTATATCAAAATCGTGATGCTGTGCGTGAAAGGCAGAAACAAGTATTAAACTTGATATATGAAGCAAGCAACGAGCAAGGATGCATTTATGTAAGTAACAGCCCTGAAAGGATATGTGTTGATAAGCAAGCCGCTATTGACGCTTATACTGCTCTTGAATATTATCAATTTAATACGCCAGACGTATTGATCAAGTATCCGCATTGGGTTAATTATGTACGTTCGATCTTAGAATCACAATTTGATGCCCAAACCATCTATCGTTCAGGTTTTTCTGTATACACTTCATTAGACCCGATACTTCAAGAGGAAGCTGAGAAATTAGTAAAACAGCAGGTTGATTCTTTGGCCGCGAATAATGCCCATAATGGAGCGTTGGTGGCGATCCGTCCTTCCACTGGTGAAATCCTTGCGATGGTAGGATCGGCGGATTTTTATAACGATGCGATTGCTGGGCAAGTAAATATGGCAACCAGTCCGACGCGCCAACCTGGATCATCAATTAAACCTATTACATATATCGCAGCGTTTGAAAAAGGTTGGACACCTGCGACATTAATATGGGATGTCCCAACAGATTTTCCGCCTTCTGGTGATCCAAATGATCCACGCCCGCCATACACACCCGTTAACTATGATGGAAGATTTCACGGACCTGTGACGGTTCGATCTGCATTAGCTAATTCTTATAATATTCCCGCTGTAAAAACACTTCAATTTGCGGGAATTTACGATGATCCAAACAGTGCAAATGATGACGGGATGCTTTCTGTTGCTAAAAAAATGGGTATCACTTCGCTAACACGCCCAGACTATGGCCTGTCGCTTACACTTGGTGGTGGAGAAGTCAGCTTACTGGACATGACGGGTGCGTATTCTGTGATCGCAAACAACGGTATTCGTATACCACCCATTGCTATCACTCGGATTCTTGACCATAATGGTAATATTGCCTATGAATATCAGCCACCCTCAGGTGATCAGGTTGTACGGCCTGAACATGCTTATTTAATCTCATCTATATTATCTGACAATGAATCTCGGAAACCGATGTTTGGAGCAGATTCGGTCTTAAACCTGCCTTTCCAGGCAGCTGCAAAAACAGGAACATCCAATGATTATCGGGATAATTGGACCCTTGGGTATACTCCGGATATTGCTGTTGGCGTTTGGATTGGAAATGCGGATTATATGCCTATGGAAGGAGTTACGGGAATTACGGGGGCGGCTCCGATATGGTCGGAATTTATACAATACGCGATTCAAAGTTTAACTGGAGGAAATCCTTCCCCATTCCTTAGACCGAGTGGGATTGTAGATCGGGTAATCTGTGCTGTTTCTGGTACAGAACCATCCCCATGGTGCGCCGACCAAAGATCAGAGATATTTGCTGCAGATCAATTGCCACTTCCTAGCTCAAACGATTTGTGGACAATGATCAAATTTGACACCTGGACTGACTTACGCGCTTCTTCTGCTTGTCCTGATTTTTCGAAAGAGGAATTTGCATTAAATGTAACTGATCCTTGGGCGATTGGTTGGATTCAAAACATATCTGAAGGAAAAGCATGGGCAGCTGATAAAGGATTTAGTGATCCGATCCGATTTGCACCTTCAAGAGATTGTCAATCAGGTGATTCTCATCCCATCATTGAAATTGCATCACCATCCGAAGGGCAAACGATATTTGTTTCACCATTTGATGTTATCGGCAAAATTTATGCATCAGCAGATTTTCAGAATTTCACATTGGAATATGGATCAGGTGACAATCCAAGTGAGTGGAAGGAGGCTTATGTGGGCGATCAACCTGTGAGTCAGGTAGGAAAAATATATTCATGGGATCTAAAATCTTTACCAACTGGAGTTATTACATTAAAAATAACATTGAAAAACATAAGAGGTGGATATGCTGAGCACCGGTTGCATTTGAATATTCAAATACCCACCCCAACGCCGACTGTCACGCCCTCACTAACTCCAACGCCGACCCCAACGGAGACCCTAATTCCATCAGCTACTCAAACTAATATACCTCCTATTTCTCCAACTGCATCATCAACACCTGCGCCAACCGATAGCCCTACACCGACAATTACCCCTCCGCCAGATGTGGTAAACCATTGAGTGTTTATATCAATCGCAGTTGGGGGGTAGAATATGTGAGGGGATCAAGTAGGAGTAAATGATCCAAATTTTCACGGCTTAAAAGTGGGTTTTCAGCAATAGATTTTAAATGACGAAATTTTAAACATTGCCAATTACCCAGTGAAGTATTAAGAGCTTTACTGAGACGAGGGTCACGTTGTAATTTATATACAACAAGATTTGCCCGGCTACCAGGTAGGACGATAATTCCTTTGTTAATATATTCTTCGTTTAATATAATTCCACCAATTGCGGCCGTAATCGTTGTGAAAAATTTATAATTATATTCTCCATCAGGATCCAACCATGAAATGATGGATCGATCCCCGCTTAATGCTTGATCTGTACAGCTAATATTTAATCGTTCTGCAATTTGGTGGATGAAACGATGAGCTAAATCTATATCAATCTTACGTGCATTGGATTTATCTTCCTGACGAATCTGCCACAGTGAACCATCCTCAGCTATTTTTTCTCCATAAGATTCTAAGCAAATATGAATGAATTCTGGATCAGGCGTATATAAACCTGGGAACATTTCACACATTACTTTACTGATTTCGTCCACCGTGCAATCGGTACGGGAATTCAAATAATCCACAAGAGCCAATTCAATACGATCGGTAAGCGACACATGTGAGATGTTATTGATTTCGCGTAGCCATAATAACGTTGATTCTGAAATATCAGAAGACCTAGTGGGACGTTCCTTTTCTAATCCGGGTCCACTTTCAGAATCTGCAGGTAATATATCCTGGGTCTCATCTTCAACACTATTTTTATTTTCGATTTCAACAGCAAACAAAGAACCCTGAATGGCTTGATTTCTTGATGCTGACTCAACGGGATGTGATTCCTGAAGATTAAATTGGAGAAAACCAGAGCGATACGATAATGCTTCGCGTGCTGAATTATACATTTTTGAATAAACCAGTGAAGGTGTTGGCTCGTTTTGCTCGGATGTCTCGCTTATTTTTGATTGTACTTCATGTGATAAATTTTTATCCTGTCTTTGCTGTTCCTGCCAAATCGAGGCAGAGAGTAATATATTTAAAAACGCAGCGGAAATTGTATTAAGGTAACTCGCTGGTTCGCCTCTACTTTCTAAATAAATTTTTGCTGATTGAATGCCTAAGTCGATTGGTGATATGTTCTTATCGGTCGGCAAAGATTCGAGATTACTATTCCATAATATTTGAGTTAGCTCTTCCTCTGGGCGAGTGGCAATACCTTTTAAACCACAGCCTGCGATACGCGCCGCTGCGAGGACGGATGCAATAAAACCTGGTTCGGATTCGCTCAATAATCCAAAAATCGGCGTTGAAGGTTCGAGTATGTTTGTCAGCTGCTTGAATATCGTTGTCAACGCTGTTGTATGCCATCCCCAGTCATATCTCTGACGATGTAAGACACTTTTAAATGATCCTACTGCCTCCCGTCCCCAAAGCCAACCAGCCCATAGAGCAGATAGCGTCCAAAATGCCTGACTAGGTCTTGGTACCGCTGTGCAGACAGCTTTAATATTCACTTTTGTAATTGTTTCTGCGATCGAAATTAACCTGCCTTCGTGAACACAGATGCCACCACCTTCAGGAGGTTCTTCGGGCCAGATAAAAATTGGTACTTTAGACGTTGAGATTAAAGGATTACCAACACTCCATATGCTTATCCCTTGTTCGAGAGCTAACCAGATATTATTTTCTCTGAAGTATCGTGGTATCGTCAGTTGTCGGCGCCTTTCCCTTTGTCCGGTAGTACGCCACATTGCAGTACCCTGATCAAAGGCATAAAGTAATAACGCTGCCAAGTGTTTTTGTCCGGTGGAAGAGATTTCCAGGCCTTCAATTTTATTGATGATTGTAATAAGGGCATAAAGGGCACGTGGTATATAAACTGACAGAGCTTGTTCAACATGAATTCGATCTTGATCCGTTGCTGCAACCACTCTTTCCAATGCGCGGGCCTTGTGTAATCCGCTGCTTGAAAATTGACTCACAACCTCGGCGTCATATGGCCCACAGGGGTGTTCTCCAGAATCTCCACAGAATGGGCAGGTATAAATTCGTATATACGGTGACTGACTACCATGTTCCCATAAAAATGCATCAGCTGAAATAATCTGCCCACAACGAGCACACTGTGTGTTATATAAAGATCGGATGTGGGGTTCCATGCGCTCGTCAGCTTTATAAGAGGAAGCCAATTCAGCCAGTGCATATTTAAGGTCATCCGTATTTGACGGTGTGGCTGCCATTTCTAGCAGAAATCTGGCGATTGGATTGTTGGCGGTCACCAGGAGCTTGTATCCAACCCGTGCAGCTTCCACAATCAATCTTGGTGATGCACCAAAGGGATCCAAGATCCATGACCCCGGTGGTATATTTTTTAATAACCAAGTTGAGACAACCCCATCAGGGATTTGTGGAAGGTAGCGCGATAATGGTTCTGGATGTTCAATCCCAATCCCTGGAATAAAAGAAAAAGATCCAAACATACTTTGATCCATTACCTGCTAGTATATCGAGTTCACTCGAAAATACAAGAGATTAAAATGGTATACTGTTATTTTATGAAGCTGATCATACAAATCCCTTGCCATAACGAAGCACAAGTAATTACCCATACAATTAAATTACTTCCCACTTCAATCGATGGTTTTGATTCTGTCGAATATATGGTTATCGATGATGGAAGCAACGATGGAACAGCAGATATTGCTCAAAAAGCTGGAGTTCATTATATTGTAAAACTTCCTGGACATATGGGTTTAGCGGCAGCGTTTACCAGTGGACTTGATGCGTCCATCAAGTATGGAGCGGATGTCATCGTAAATACCGACGCTGATAATCAATATCAGGCTGAAGATATCCGCTTGTTAGTAGAGCCGATCCTCGCTGGAAGAGCACAGATCGTTGTGGGTGATCGTGGGGTCGCTTCTTTGGAGGCTTTCTCACCCTTTAAACGTTTCCTTCAGCGAATGGGCAGCTGGGTAGTTGCAAAATTTTCAGGATTGGAAATACCGGACGCAACCAGTGGATTCCGTGCACTAAGCCGTGAAGCAGCTCTCCGCACAATGGTTTTAAATGAATATTCCTATACTTTAGAGACATTAATCCAGGCCGGTGCTAATAAGATGACCGTTGAATATGTAAAAATACGAACCAATCCGCAAACCAGGCCTTCGAGGTTAATCCGGAGCATTCCACATTATTTAGCAAATTCTAGTACAACAATTGTGAGGTCATATACCATGTATCGTCCTCTTCGTGTATTTTCCATTATTGGTGGATTATTCTTATTGGGGGGATTTTTATTAGGAGTAAGATTTCTTTTCTTTTATTTGGCTGGACAAGGTAGTGGACATTTACAATCGATCGTTCTTGCTGCAGTATTATTAATTATCGGTTTCCAGGTTCTGCTAATTGGTTTAGTTGCAGATCTGATAGGTTTTAATCGGAAGATTTTAGAAGAGGT
>JGI11641J44799_10000065_pt1 | contig 27157 bp, 22 predicted proteins | sample WetSurSiteA1Bulk_FD_44799 | JGI IMG/M metagenome (IMG submission 44799) | reverse complement strand
GGGTCAACCGATACCCTGGTTAAGAACGGTGCGGTAAACGTGCAGAGCTTAACCTTTAATTTTCGGACCTGGAGTATACCGGAGGAAAGCTTCTACTTCAAAACCTATCAATTAACTGCACAGGGACAATTAGTGGATACCGGGATCTCCTCGGATAACTATGTGTGCATCGTCTCGGGGCTGCAGATCCTGGACAGTTATATTCTCGGAGAAACAAATTACTCTCCANTTGCTGCATACACCTACCCGTCGTACAGCAGTCAATACCAAAAGAATACCTGGTGGTTGACTGCCTANTTTCCTACCAATTCACAGAAATGGACCGTGGATGNTGCCTGTCTCAAACGCAGCATGGAGGGAAAGGTATTTACCTACCGTACTGATTTCAGGAATATATTAGGTGGTCAAGCCTATGAGACAAATTTATCAACCAGCGACTACGTGAGCTGCAGCATTGCAGGATTGGAAGCAGTTGGTCCCGCTCAATTCATGGGATACATGCAGATCCAGTCAGATTCCCAGGTTCCGGAGGTTCTCCTGCAGGCGTTCATGGATGGCAGTGGAGATGCGTGGAATATCATGGTGGACGTATACGTGAAGAATCAAGAGCTATGGAATGTCAATGTTTTATGCTTCAAGCGTGCTGAGTTTATGCTGAAAGAAAATCCACCTTTAATCTTTGGTGAGATTACCTTACCTTCAGGCAGCAGCACTCATCTAGGCACCAGCGTCAGCTCGGTAAATTATCGCTGCGCAGTCAGCGGATTTAGTGCAGAAAATGGCTTTATAAATTGGACTACACCCAATAGCATAGCATCCCCTCCACTTCCGGACCCACTATATATCCGCATGGTTCCCGAGGGCGGTATCTATAACGTTTGGGCAGATATTGATTCCCGGACCCATGATGAAGACTGGCTAGTGAAATACTGGTGTGCGCGTACCCCTTACTGGGCAAACGGCACACCACCATAATATTCAAAAAGACTGCCCGAAATTGAAGGGCTGATCTGGCGGGAGGCTATCACTCCTCAAGCCTCTTCTGAAGATAAATAGGATACAATTCATGGAATCCAGGCGGCGGTTGAGCTGGGCATCACATTTTCGACACTGCCGACAACGATGGTCAGGGTCTCAGCAAGCGCGTCCTGGGTCAAGCCGTGCGCGGTCGCAATGCCTTCGTGGTGTCAACCAGGTTCNGGCAAGATCCAATCCTCAAATGTGAAAAACAAATAGGAATACACTGCCGACCATACTAACAGATAATTATTTTTAAACTTCTCTATGTTATTCCATCTTTTCAGTGGCGTTTCTTACAAAATCTGGTCTAAGAAGGTATAAGTATAAAATTGATGTTGGGATGAGACATTTATCCCTATTCGAACGGGAAATCTACCTAGCGACTTACATCAAAAAATGGAATAATATTGTTTTATTCGACAAAAATAGGGTAATAATCACAAGCACTCTTCATTTGGAGAAGAGCTAGTTAAGCTAACCACCGGTGGAGAGGAGCCTGTCCCCGAAGCCGAAGGCTGAGTGGGATGGGATTCGAATTACACACCCTCCACGGGTGCCAAATATGGGCTTTTAATCCATAATCTGGCGGAGAAGGCCGTGGTCCCCGAAGCGAAGCGAGTGAGATGGGATTCGAATTACACACCCTCCACGGGTGCCCACAGTGGGCTTTTTTGCTAATAGCTAATTGCTAATCGCTGTTCTTCTGCGGAGAGGGCAGGCCCCGACGTGAATGCAATGAGCGGAGAGGGTGGGTATCCTCTCAGCAGCTTATAAGATCCCCTCTGNCGGACTTAATAAATCTGATGATAATATTTTCAAAGTGCAAGCGCTGATTGAAATAATTAGTNCACGCTGGGCAATCTCACTTTTCACTAGCTTATCTATCATTGTATATCCTCCTCAACACCTGTCAAGGTTTTGTGGGACATTGTGAGGGATATTTTGACTTCTTTCACTTTATTACCCATATCTTCCCCAATGTCACAAGTGTTCACTCCTATACTTTGTTCACTGCTCCAAAACCATTGCTTGGTGTCAACGCGGAAACTATCCAGGAACGAAAACAGCGGCTCATAATCCGGGCGGGCTCTTACCCACAACAAGCACGTTGCAGTCAATTCTACGCTCTTTCCTGGTTATTAATGTCATTCGCTCGAATCAGTTTATCAAATCCTGGTGATAATCGCCTCGAGAACAACATCGTTGTTATTGGCAGTCTCCATTGATGAGTGGTTAAAATAAATCGGCCGGAACAAATCTCCAGCNTGAGTATCCCGGCCAACGTGTGAGCTGCGTTCGATTACGCCTTGCAGATCATGAGTGTGATGCCTGGNCCNGGTAGAGACCGTGTTTCGCTGCTCAGGCTATGGTTATAATACAAGATTACGGTTTCAAAGGCGATAGGCATATGTCCCGTTGATAGCGGGACGTTTGTCCCGTATAAACCCAATCTTGGGTGGTTAATTGCAATCAAAGCAATAAGTTGCTATATGGGAAAACATTTTGTGCGACCTCGACTTAAAGCCCATCTGCCAAGAAGTTCCCTCGCGTCCGAATGAATGATGAGGCCGCCCTTTTTGCGTTCTCAGTTGCCATCACCTGTCCACTTTCTAGAATTCATATTACTGTTCCCAACCAACAAAATCACCGTACTGTGCCGTCTTAATTAATGCACGAACAAAACATCCCACCATGAATGCAAGACATTCAAATTCCATGAATTCTAGAGCTGTTTTATCTAACATGATTTGTATATTGGTTGGGAACTCGTCATCGGCCTCATAAAAAACGATCTTTAGTGGAATTTTAGGAAGAATGTTGAATTTCCACAGATGTTTGCCCACCTGAGTCTCTTCTTCTATTCCACCAAGTTTTACCGCTGCTTCGCTAAATTTGACATAGTCGTTGCCAAATTTTCGTTCCAGAGGGTGAGTCATCATCCTGTTTTGAAAACCCAATCCACTAATCATCCTTGGAATGGCTTCAAATGGAACGTAGGCGTCTCCGGGCNCTCCTTGACCTTTGGACAGAAGGTAGTAGAGAAGAACANTACGGGTGTTCANGTCGACGGGNAAACCGTCCAGGGGTTGAACNCCATCTAGGGTGATTCGATATTCTCTCTTCAAGAAGCGAACGTGAACACCACCCTCGACGTAGTCAAGGCCTAGGCGTTGAGTAGCCTCCTGAAGATCACATTCGGGGAGCTTGGTGACTAGTCCAAAGTAGATTGAGTCATAGCCTGTCTGCAAGGAATCAACCCTCCTTGTGCTTGAGTCCTCTGCGACTGAGCTGGGCGCAATAATTAGTATACGGAAAATTTCTATATATATAGCCCATTTAGCGATTTATTCAGAATTGTGACTTTGTTATAAATCTTTATCAGCTGATCCACTTATATGCTGAAATGATTATATACCCGTTAATATTCTGCATAAAAAACATGGGGCATAAGAAATGGAGAACCGAGCCNAAAATTCCTTTTGTTCAAGCTTTCCCCTTCCATTGCTCGGTGTTTTAATCCTTGCATCGGCATTGTCGAGCTACGTCATAAGCTGCCCCCTCAGCAACGCCAACCGAAGTCAATCCAGCTTCGAGCACACTAGCCAGAATCTGCCGCCACAATGGACTCTTTATTCCGCTGCCGGATGCGCCCACCTGTACAATAATGAATGGGCAATATAATCAGTCTCCAGACTTCATGCAAGGTTTAGCGAAATCTCCTGGCCATTGTAATGAATTAAGTGCAAATTTTCACGGCTTCCACCAGTTGAAAAAAGCATTACATTAAAACTTATCGCACTTTTCATACCTGGATATGATCCATTACGTTCTTGTAAGGTGAGACGCTGCAAAGCTTCATTCCAAACAATACGAACGGTCGCAAATTCCCCTTTTTCATAGTTGTAGTGGTCGCCTTCATCGAAATACAACTCGAACTCAGTGTCCTGGCCTGGATAGATGTGTAACCCAAAGGGTTCATCAGTGGGTTGATCGGCAAACTGTATCTCTGGGCCTATTGGCAGGATCGAGCCGGCGCGTACATAAAGCGGGAGTTTTTGGATGGGCGCATCAGCAAGGATGGTTTGACCGCCTTCATAGTACTGGCTGGTCCAAAAATCGTACCAACCAGGTCCTACTGGCAGATAAACTGATCGCACTTTTTCTACATTTTCTAACGGTGTTGAATTTACACCATAATACATCGGGCAGGTAACTGGGTTGATGAGTAAAGAGGGGCCAAACATAAACTGGTCACGGATTTCATAAGTTTTGGGATCCTCCCGGAAATCGAAAGGCAACATACGCATCATGGTGTAATGGTGATGGGTGACCCAACCCGCCAAAGAGTAGATATAAGGTATAAGCCGGTAGCGTAGCCGCAGCATTAAGACCAGAGCTTCATACATCAACTCCCCAGGCTGTCCGAAGCGCCAAATTTCGCGTGGTGTATCTGTCCCATGGGTACGGAACATCGGCAAGAAAGCGCCAAATTGGAACCAACGCACAAACAACTCTCGATATCCCAAGTCGTCCACTCCGCGATCATAATCACCGTCCCAAAACCAAAATTCAGGGCGTTTTTGGACAAAATATGCACCAATATCCGCTGTCCAAAAGGGCATCCCGGTGACGCAATAATTCAATCCAGCAGCGATTTGTTTACATAAGGTAGACCACTTCGCGGTAATATCACCTGACCAAACCACTGTCGCATATCGCTGTTGGCCTAGGTAACTAGAACGCGTCAGGTTGACCACACGTTTCTTTGAACCTGAATTTCGCTGCCCTTCATAGATACCCTGGCTATGTAGCAGGGAATATGCATTGACCAAAAGTGGATCTAAATAGGTTTTGGCTTCACCGACATTCATCTGCATTCGTTCCTTCGGCTCAGGTTTTACCGCTCCTCGCCAGTCTGCCTCAAAAGGTTCGGTACAGTCACACCACCACGCATCAATGCCATGCACAAATAATCCTTCCTGTGCTTGTTTCCAAAACTGTTTTCTCGCCTCAGGATTAAACGCATTATAGGTGGAAAGATTGCCCAACAAATAGCCATTCTGAAGCATCTCTTGCCAGTTTTCTCCCCCAGGACTCATATAGGGCCAGATTGATACCATCAAGTGGGCATTCAAGGCATGGATAGTTTGCATCATCTGCTGAGGGTCCGGGAATTGATCTGCTCTCAGGGTTTTTTGTCCCCACTGTTTATCCAGCCAATATTGCCAGTCCAGGGCGATACAGTCTAAAGGTAGATGACGCTCTCGGTATTCCTTGACGATGTCGAGTAATTCTTGCTGAGAGACATAGCGTTCTTTTGATTGGATATATCCAAATGCCCATTTGGGCAGCATAGGGGAAGTGCCCGTCAGCGTGCGGATGATGGCGACAATTTGATCAAATTCAGGGCCGTAGATAAAGTAATAATCAAGTTCATCAACCAAATCCATCAACAAGTATGAACCAATGGCATCGTCATGAAAAGTCATCGGTGAATACTGATCAAATACCAGGCCATACCCCCGCGTAGAAATCAACACTGGGATGAAGACCTTCAAATTTTGTTGATACAGATATTGACTCTGGCCTCGTAAATTGAACATCCCTTCTTCATGTGACCCAAGCCCGTATAACGCCTCGCCTTCTGCCCACTCAAATTCCAACTTCGCTTGGTAGGCAGCTTTCTTNACTGTTCNTGTTGGGCTTTGGGTACGTATTTTTTCACCATCTGGGGTATGTTCCATCTGGATNTCTGTATCCATATCAAAAATGTTGATCACCGCATCTACTGACTCTAACCTCNTTCCACCGCGATCAGGTTCTTTGACAAGGAGGTTGCCGGAAGAATCTGTATACATAAACGCCAGTGTTTGTTTATCAATTTGAATGGACAAGTCCGATGTTGAGACTGTATACCACTGTGGGTTTTCTGTCACCGACAACAAGGGGAGTTGTCGCGGCTCAAATTGCACCATCAGGCTTTGACGCTGTTCAAACTCAGGCTTGGTGGAATAACGAATGCGAATGCAGCCTGGTAGATAGGCCGTTATTTGGATATGCCTCTGAGCATCGCTTAGAAAGAAATTGTTTTCGGAAAAATGAAAAGGGGACATATTTTTCGTGAGGAGAAATTTGTCTGCATTGTGAGCATGGCAATAGAATATGATTTATCTTGGCAAGTTAAACGCTCTGTATATAAAGTCAAGTAGATCAGCCAATAGTTTATTTTGTGATTTCATNGACATCTCCAGTTATTATCCTTTAACAGCCCCTGATGTCATNCCGGACACAATATAGCGCTGCCCTATTAAATAAACTACGATAACAGGCAGGATTGTCAGAACAATATCAGCTGTAACTAGATTCCAATTGGCTTCAAACCTACCGAAGAAATTATATACCGCCAAAGTCATCGGCCACTTTGCTGAGCTTTGTAAGAAATACAATGGAAGTATAAATTCACTCCAAAAGTCTAAAAAGCTTAGAATGGCCGTCGTCACCCACGCAGGTGTAAGCAAAGGGAAAATAACCGTGAAAAAGAGCCTAAAGGGATTACATCCATCAATAATTGCCGCTTCATCGATTTCCTTCGGTATCGATTCAATGAATGCATATATTAGAAAAACTGAAAATGAAATTTTCGTAGCTGCATACAGAATGATGACTCCGACTGATGTATTTATCAGATGAGTTGCTTGCATAACCTTCGTTAAGGTTACATAATTTATGGGCATTGCGATCCCCAAAATAATGAAGAAATACAAGAAGCGATTGAACCGGGATCGATTACGAGACAACACAAATGCTGCTGCAGTTGAAAGGACGACGACGAGAATTGTCGCCCCTGTGGCATAAAGCATACTATTTGCAAAAGCAATCCCTAATTTGCCTTGCTCAAAGACAGTCAAGTAATTTTCTAAGTGAATACTTGTGGGTAACTCTACTCCCATAACTCGAGACTGGACATCGTCTTTCAGAGAGTTAACAAAGAGCAAATAGATTGGCACAAACATAATTAGGCTAATTAGGATAGCAAGTAAATTTGCAGGTATAGATCTAAAATTTTTAACTTTCAACATTAATTTTTCCTTATAAATCCAAAAAAGACTTTCACAAGAGACGTAATCCAAAATAAAATTTTTTCTATATTTCCAATTCCTTGTTATGCATCAATTTGAGTAGCCAGTATCCACAAATTATCATTATTACGAATAACAGTGTGGAAAGCGCGGTGCTGACNCCATAACGCCCTTTGGAGAACTCTTTAAAAACAACCGTGTATACCGTTTCAGTTGCATATCCNGGTCCGCCATTGGTTAACACCCAAACCACGTCGAACACTTTCAAACCATATAGAAGATTAAGCACTGTGGTTACTGTTAGNGTAGGCATCAACAAAGGAAGTGTTATATTCCATAATTCATCCCATTTATTCGCTCCATCTAATTGAGCGGCTTCATAATACTCTGTGGGAATCACCTGCAGACCGGCGATTAAAATCACCATAATAAACCCGACCCCCTTCCAGGTATCCACGAAGATTACAGAATAAAGCGCAATATCTGGATTTGTCAGCCAACGCTGTGCTAAAAAATCCAAGCCAATACCCCTTAAAAACTCATTTAGCATGCCAGTAGTGGGATGTAAAATCGACTTGAATAGAATACCAACAACAAGCATTGGAATAACGGCAGGCAAGTACATAACAACACGATGAAAATTAAAAAATCGCTTTAATCCTTTTGTCAATAGCAAAGCCAGTAGTAACGCAAACACAGTTTTTAATGCAATCGTAACGATTGTAAAAATGATTGTGTTACTGATGCTGTTCCAATAATTTTGTTGAGAAAAGATTAGTGCAAAGTTTTTGAAGCCTACGAAATCAATTTCCGATGAGTATCTGTTCCAATCTGTTAAAGACAGATAGAAACCCATCAATCCCGGTATGACCATGAACAATGAATATAAAATAATTGCTCCAACAGAAAAATAAAATGGATATATCTTGTTTTTCATCTATGATTTCTTAATTCGAGTCTAGGTAAAATGGCTTTTTTGTACTGTATATGTTGGTAATCTGCGCTCAATAATTGCTAAAGGTAGTTATACAACAATTTTATCTATACTCGAGTTTTTTTAATAGAAGACAAACTAGAGGATATATGCAATTGTGGGCCTGAATGGTTCCTTGCACATTTATTGAAAATAAATGGTGAACTCCAACAGGCCCACAACAATTTCAACCAATTAGCTACAAAACGAACAGAAGATAAAAGTAGCTACCTGATACAATGTTGTCGTTATTTCCAGGCTGGATCTTCAGCCGCCACTGCCATATCAGCCCTGCGTTGATCAATGTTTACCAACACCTCTTCTGGGGTTATTGCACCTGTGAACATTGCGGTCAAGTCAGTGCCAATGTCCATCCACTGGGGATTGACATAATTCACTGCAGTCTGATACACGGTTCCTTGCTCTGTGTATGTATCAATGAATGCCTGCTGGTCTGCCGTCAATTCAGCTGTAACGCCATCAAAGTTGAGCATTGTAAACTGAGGTTCATTATCCAGCATGTATTGCAGGTTTTCGGGTCTAGTCAGGAATTCGAAGTAAGCTTTGGCAGCTTCGATATTCTCTGATCCTGAATATATGAACTTGCTTGGAGCAGCAGGGTTAACATTCCAGATTTGATTATCAGCAAGCGGTATTAAGAAGAAGCCAAAATTATCCTCAGATACCTCTGGAAAAGCTGCATGAATCTGAGCTGGCAGACCAAAACGATTTACCGTCATGGCATAATCACCACTAGCTAAGGCTGCTTCAGTGTTCGCAAATTCATTTGAAAGAACATCAGCCCCAAAGTAGCCTTTATCATACAATTCCTTGAGTTGGGTCAGGGCAGTCAACATGGTAGGGTCATCTGTAAATGTTGCCTGATTTGCATTCAAAGCGTCTGCCAAACCCGGATTTGCGGCTTCGTAGGCAGGCCCCATTTCAGGAAACCACAAGACATGGTGCCAACCATCAGCAACCGGCTCATAAACAGGAGTAATTCCTGCATCCAGTAGGGTTTGACAGGCAGCAGCAAAATCATCATAAGTCTTTGGCACACTGATACCATTATCGGCAAACATAGCCTTGTTGTAGACAATAACCCAGGAACCGCCAATAGTATCCCAGATTGTCAGCCCATAGGTTACGCCATCCAGGCTGATCTGTTCAACAGATAACGGATTCATTCGATTTACCCACTCTTCATCAGTCAGGGGCACTGCATTCTTTTCCACATTTAGTTGAAGTTGGATGTCAGTTTTTCCGCTCTGGCCACCGAAGATATCTATCCCTTCGCCTCCAGTTTCAAGTTTGGTTTGCAGAACATTGAAATACTGATCAGACGGGATAATCTGGAAATCAACGTGAACCCCGGTTTCTGCCTCGAACCTATTAGCTAGTTCCATCTCTGAATCTTTTATCCAATCCTGGCTGGCGAGGTAGGAAATTGTGGTACCCGGCTCAAATGCAGGAGCCTCGGTCGCCCGTTCCACTTCCGTTGGTGCAGCAGTTGGTGCTGGAGCTTCTGTTGGTGCAATGGTTGGCACTGGAGCTTCCGTCGGTGCAACTGTTGGCGCTGGAGCTTCTACTGTGGGCGTTTCAGTTGTTGAGGTACACCCAGCTGCCATGACAATACTGAGAGCCACAATCAAGGCAAGCAGAAAATTTTTGTGATGAATCATCTTTTACTCCTTTTATCATTTTCGTTTATACTTAAACGTCAACCATACTAGCCATGGCTAGCATGGCGACACAATCGAGAGGTGCTTCTTTCTCTGGAAAGGCGAGAAGCACTTCTCCTTTTTTCCCGCAAATTACCAAATAAACCACCTCCTTCTTGAAATATTGGTCACTTTGTTGAATACGTCATATTTACCAATTTTCTAACGAATCCCGTACTAGAACGGATAACTAGTTCAGGTCCCACCAGTAACTGCTTACAGGTATTTGAATTTCTTTCCAATCTATTTATCATTATCTTAGCTGCATCATAACCCATAGAGAATGCTGGGAAATGCAATGCCGTAAGCGATGGTGATGCCAATTCAACTCCTTGATCATCTGCCAAACCCACAACCGAAATATCATTTGGAATACTCAACCCCAACGATTTAATCGCTGAAAATATTCCTGCAACTGCTGTGTCAAAGACACTGACAACAGCAGTTATTTCTGGATGTATTTTCAATAGATTCAATGTGGCGTGCTTTACATTTTCTAATCCGATATTAGCCTCGCAATAGATCTTTGGCATGTTATATTTAACACATACTTTTTCATATCCTTCTAAAGCCCTGATATTCGGGCCATAGTGATTTCTATCTCGGTTAGGAACAACCGAAATAAATCCGATATTTCGATGGCCTAAATCTACTAAATAATCAATAGCAGCAGCCACAGCAGATTCAAAATCAAAATCGACGAAATTCAATCCATCATTATTTTCGCAGCGCCCGATCATCACAAATGGGTAATTATGCTGGCGTAGTAATTTCACCCGTAAATCGTCCATTCGAATTTCCATCAGGACCATTCCATCACACTGGTTTGCGCGATAAAAATCTAAAAGACTATTTTCTTTAAGCGATTGAGTTACCAAATGGAGAGAATAATTGTGCTCTTCACAAGCTGTTGTTGCCCCTTTTATGAAATCGAGAGATACTTGAGTGGATATAGCTAACTTATAAGGGTAATGCAAAGTAATCACTCTTGTTTTACCCGATGTTATCTGCTGCCATTGCATGCTGCGCGCATACCCCAGTTCGTCAATGACATTTAATACCTTCTGACGTGTCTCTTCCGCGACATCTGGCTTGTGATTCAAGATCCGAGATACTGTGGCCACTGACACATTCGCCAATCTGGCCACATCTCTAATCGTTGCTTTTTTCTTCATTTAGAATTAACCATGTTCTAATCTTTACTGTAACTATTACCGTAACTAGTTACAGTTTACACTAAAAATTTTTTTTGTCAATAACTTATTAATTTTTCCCCGGTTTTTTAAAGTTGCAGCCGAGATGAAAAGAACAACCTTCTTCGGTAAATTGGGGTTCCAAAACAGACTTTCAGCTGGCATCTACAAGGTGATTAGTGACAAATAAAACATTTACTGTATCACTTGATGTGTGATAAGTCATGACTATGGCTGAACCGGCTACATCTTTTCAAGCAAGTTGTAAAATCGAAACGAACTTATGGTGAAATTGTTAGCAAATGGGAATTATTACGGATCAGTAACTATATCACCCTCTGTTACCGCTTGCGTAGATTTCCGTTCGATGATCGAAACTGGTAATACAATTTCTTGTATCCCATCAGTTACCTGCCCGTCAAGGCATTCCAACAGCCGCTTGGTGGCACGCCGACCCATCTCGTAAGCCGGCTGAAATGCTACCGTTAAAAAAGGCTCCACAACAATGGCCGCGGGCAGATCATCGAACCCCACAACTGACATCTCTTCAGGCACAGTCACTCCCGCATCGTGCAAGGCCTTCAACGCTCCGATAGCAATAAAGTTGTTACTGGCGAAAAGTGCTGTCGGTCGAGGTGTCATTGCAAGCAAGTCATGCGTCATCTGATACCCGCTTTCGAGAGAAAATTCCCCATAGATGATCAACTGGTCTTTCGTTTCCAAACCAACCTCTTGCAACGCATGCTGGTATCCGGCGACACGATCATCGGCTGATGATACCCCGCTCGGGCCACTTAGGATGGCAATTCTGCGATGACCCAACTTCAGCAACAACTGAACCAGTTGATAAGCCCCCCCGTTGGAATCGCAGCGTACCACGTCTGCCTCCATATCTGGCAGCCGCCGGTCCAGCAAAACAACCTGCACATTCTGCTGATGCAGGAATTTAATCGGACTCTCCTTACTGCGGGCCGGTACCAATAGTATCCCGTCTACCTGTTTCTGGATCATGGCTTCCAGGTAGCTCTCTTGCTTGCTTGCCGATTCGTCGGTATTGCAGAAAATCACATGGTAGCCTTCTTCACTGGCAGCATCTTCGACCCCGCGTGCCACCGTTGTCCAAAAAGGGTTGGTTATGTCAGTCAACACCAACGCCAGCGTACGAGTCCGCTTCGAGCGCAGACTACGCGCCAGAAAGTTGGGGACGTAGCCAAGCTGGTCCACAGCTTGGTTCACGCGTTGGCGTACTTCGTCACTTGCATACCCAGAGTTGCTAATGACTCTGGAAGCGGTAATGGGGGCTACTCCAGCCAGTTTGGCTACGTCGCGGATGGTTGGCATCTGATTGAAATTTATTCCTTGCTATATTGTTTCTAGAAGAGTATAACCGATTATATTCCACTCGTAGATAAATGCAATAAATGAAATTAGAGCTCTGGCTTCATTGGTAAACGTAATCCAATATGCATCGCAAATTACAGGAATTAATGATGTTTCTAAAGAGCATAGTTCAAAAACTAAGCAGATACCAAGATCATATTCGCGAATTGGATTGAATCACCTGTTCTTATTAGCCCGATAGCTTGAGGAACCCGTAATTTGAATTCAATGTGGGGTTCATACGTAATTGGAATTTCACCTCTGGAATTTGTGTACGTTTGCTGTAACTCAGGCGAATTATTCGCGATAAATTCTTCCGCCATATAAATCTGTCCAATCGCGAAATTGGCTTTCACAGCCTCAAAAACCTCCAACACCGTGGGAACATCATCCACCAGCGAGATGTCCACCGTTTCAATCATTGGCCAATATGGAAAGCCGCGATCCGCAATAACCAACGTATTGGTGTGGCGTACCCGTGCGATTAGGGATAAGATATGCGGATTTAGAATACCTTTTATGATCATAGTACTTTGCCTTCCATTATACTAATTGTTATCAATACGAATTCCACCTATTGCTTCCCAGGGAACATCCGCTTTCTTAGCTCCGGTATGTGTAAATGGGAGGCCTCACGTTCGGTCGCTTGAGAATCAATGCGCATCAAATTAAGTGTGCTTGTTGTGTTTGCTGCAATAACTCAACAAGTAATTTCACATCCTGCTCACGTTCGCGAGAACACACCATCACGACATCATCAGTGTCGATGATCACTAGATCTCGTACTCCCATCACGGCGACCAATCGTTTATCTCCAAAAACCAGGGTGTTTTTAGTATAAATTTTTATATGTGGCCCAACGAACACATTATCATCAGCATTTTGTCGTCTGCTGAGCAGCCAAAGCCGGGTCCCGGAGCCTCCTGCCATGATGATTGCGTAATACATGCTCAAACTCCCTAGAATCCACGTAACGTGGTGCTTTGCCTTGCTGCCAGCCCTTCTTTGGGGATACGCTTTAAAACAATGTAATCAAGCCCGTGCTCTCGGCAGAATTCCCTTTTCTCCGGTTTATCGCCATCTTCATTAACAACATAAAAATTTGGCCTGATCTTTTCAATCTCCGGTTCACCGTCCATCCAGCCGCTGCCGCTCGAAATCAGGGCTTGTTTCACAAACCGGATGGACTGCACCATGTAACGGCGCTCATCCTCAGATAATAAGGGGTGTCCTTCCCCTTTAAGCAGGCGCACGTTTTCGTCGCTACCAACAACTACATAAAGATCACCCAATTCGGACGTTTCTTCAAAGAAGCGCACATGCCCCGAGTGGAGCCAGTCATAACAACCGGTCACTAACACCTTCTTCCTGGAAGAAGTGAGATCATCTTTGACTGTGAGAATGGGAAAACTTGCCAAATCCTTTTCTTTCACAATGAAATACTCGATGTCATTGGATACGCAGAAATGTAATTTCGAAACAGTATCTTCGTTTTCTGGGACCACCCAAACACCAGGCTTGATCCCATCCACATGGGGAAACTCATCCGGGCTTACAATCCCGTCTACCAGAATCACCTGTTGCACATAACGAACCGACTCCAGAAAATATTGACGTTCTGCCTGCGGGAATTCCGGTTTTCGACCCTCTATTTTTTGATAAGCATCATCCGACCACAACAAGATGTGCAAGAGACCAACCTTCGCGGCTTCTTCTAAAAAACGGATATCCCGGGATTGTATATTATTAAAACTTCCGGTGACAACGACTGTTTTCATTTTGCNAGTCTGATATTTACTTTAAAACCATTCGGCACTGGTTCATTTGAGACAACATAGAGATAGCCNCCTCCACACCCGGAATACATAGCTCCAATATAGCGTTTTTGGTAATAAGCCAGGATCTCCATCAAATCGATTGTTATTGTAGGGTGACGGACAGTATTTGGCAGGATGTTCTGCCAACAAATCATACATTCATTCATCGATGCCCCCAACGCTTGAATGTTTTTGGATATGATCGCCTCAAAACAATGCTTTCCGGTCTGCCCCAACCGCTGAATCCAGGCTGGGTCGAGATTTTGCTCTTCCAAAGGATTATATCCCTCTGGCCGCTGGCAGACAGGCACCATGGTGATTACATTTTCCAACCATTTAGCAACGTCAGGATCATTGTTTGACTCAACATGAATAGGGAAATAACCACCTTCAAAATTGAAATCGTAGTCCAAACGACTTATGCCCGGGTAGATGATTCCCGCCATATCTTGCGAACCAGATGGGGCAGGCTTTCCGTCATTTTCAACGGCGTATAGCTTCCTCATCAAGGAAGCTGGATCACCTTTAGGAATCTCACGACCCCATATTTGCATTGCTACTAGGCGAGTGCTGGTCCCCATCCCGCAACGATCCATGAATTGAATTGTGGGTTCCAAAGATACTACTACCATTGAACCGGGTGGTTGCGGGTTATGCCTGGAGACGAAAGGTTGATCGATCCAACCACCCGCGAGAGCCATCCGGTAGGGCATATTCCTTGTAAGTTTGATTTTTTTTGTTTTGAGATCTAAAGTCATTGTTTGCCCAGATGATGCGCTGTTCATGTTTTTGGTGGTGTCCTTGGTAGTGCAGGCTACCAAGAACACCACCCACTAAGGAGAGAAAAACCTGCTCGAATTAATTGTTCTTGTAGCCAGCCGGGGTTGGTTTACCGGCTTTGCGGTCTGCATATTGCTGCTTGATCCAGGCGTAGGTTTTCTCCATACCCTTTCGCAGAGGGGTATTGGGTTCCCAGCCCAGGATTTGCTGGATGAATGTGTTATCGCTGTTGCGCCCAGCCACGCCTCGGGGAGCATTCAGGTCATAATGACGTTCCAGCTTGATACCAGCGATTTCTTCAAGCATGCTGACCAGGTCATTAATCGAGATAAGCTCGTTCGAACCCAGGTTGATGGGAGTTGCAATTAATTCATTGCAGTGTGCGATCATGTCGATGCCTTTGACGCAATCGTCGATATACATGAAACTACGGGTCTGATTACCATCGCTCCAGATGGTGATATCATGGCTACCGGTGTCCTGGACTTCAATGACCTTGCGGGACAAAGCCGCGGGCGCTTTCTCGCGTCCGCCATCCCAGGTGCCGTTGGGTCCATAGACATTGTGAAAGCGGGCGATAAAGGTTTTCAGGTTGCGTTCGGCCCAATACTCCTGGCAAAACATCTCCGAGATCAGCTTCTCCCAGCCATAACCGCGCTCCGACATTGCCGGGTAGGCGTCTGACTCTTTGAGAGCCCTGACATTGGGGTCTTCCTGGAGGGTTGTGTTGTAGGCACAGGCAGAGGATGAGAAAAAATAACGATCCACGCCTGCCCAATAAGAAGCTTCGATCATGTGCGTGTTGATCAAGACACTCCGCAGACATTCTACCCGGAATCGCTCGATGAAACCCATCCCGCCCATATCGGCGGCTAGGTTATAGACTTCAATAGCTCCCTCAACTACGCGCTTGCAATTATCCTGATAACTTAAATCTAAAGACAGGCTTTCAACCCCAGGAATTCGCTGGTACCATAGAGGCAGAGGTTTTTTATCAACGGCGCGAATATTGGTAAAGTCCTGGTCATGGAAATATCTGACCAATGATCCAGCGATAAATCCTCCAGCTCCAGCCACGACAATCAAATCGTCCTTTTTAAGAGTAGTCAATGCGGTTGGATTATTCTTCATACGGATACTCCTTGCAAATCGCGATTATATGGTATCGGTACCACATTCTAATAATAGCAGATACGAACATCATTGTCAAGCACCTAAACAGCATATAAACAGCACCAAAACAATAGTTTATCAAAGTAACGATAAAAGATTGGATGGGAGAGCGATGACTTGAGAAAGATCTCAAGCAAACCAATACCTGGCTTGAGTAATATTGTGAGAATTAGATTGCTTGACTAACTCAGGTACCTAACAACATTTAATAATTAGCATAATAAATTTTCTATCCCGCCGCTAACTTCATTACCCCATGAGAATACTTCCCAATCTCATGCAGGTGATCCGTTTTATTTTGTCGCCATGCCCTATTTCCATCAGGTTTTTGGGTTGTTCAAATGTAATAACCGAGGAAGGTCTTTTAAGCACGGCACGCTTTGCCTACCAGCTCTTATACTCATCCGAATGTTTACGATATTCGATGGCCTTCACATCCTGGGTTTCAAGAGCGATCTGTGCCTGTTGGAGTGTTCGCAAGTAATACAGTACCCGGCAGGCTTCTTCCAGCGAGACACACCATTGGTAAGCTTCTTCAAGCACTGGGCCTGTAGAGAAGCAACCATGTCCGCGCAGCATGATCAGCTTATACTCGCGCAACCAATGTGAGGCCAGCTTGGCTACTTCCTTTGAGCCAGTAGTGAGTTCGGTTTGAATGATGGGAATTTTTTTAAAGCAGTAAGAACCCTCGTTACAGACTGGGATAATTTCATCTTGTTCGACCAGAGATAAAGCCACTGCATGGGGCGGATGGACATGAACAATGGCTAATGCAGATGTGTTACTATAGATAGCGCAATGCACCACCAACTCGCTCGATGCCAACATCACATTGCTGTCATTCTCCTCCAGACCGGTTTCAATTAAGTCCGTTTCGGTCAGGTGCCCAAGCATAGCGCCAGTGCGGGTTATGATGATGCGATCCCCCATACGCACGCTCATATTGCCGCCGTGCGAAGAAGTAAGACCCCGTAAAAACAGGTCATTACCAAACATTTGAAATTGATCAAGCATTAGTCGCCTCCTGAGCAATGTCGACCAGGCCCAGTGCCTTTAGTTTTTGGGGTGTGGGCACGCCATATGCATCCCAACCGCGGAAACGATAATATTCCTTCAACATGGGGGCGAGCTGAACAACCTTGCCCTGGCTGGCACCTTTAGTGTGTGGCGTCTCCAGGAAACGCTTCGGAAGAGTATCATCAGCGCTGGTGAAACCCGCTTTCAGATTATAGATACGTTCCAGATTCCAAATGCGTTCCCCGGCGGTAAGCATATCCTGCACTTCATAATGCTCGCCAGTGACAGCAGAAAGCAGGCGGGCGAAGAATTCGTCCCCAATTGCAAAACCGGCAAATTTGCACAAGCCGATCGAATCAATGACTGTACTGGTATGCTGCATGACAATTAAAACACCTGCTTTGCCTGAGGTGGCATGCCTGTTTAACATCTTTGGTACTCCCAACAATTCCGGGCCGAGCATATTACCACGCAGGTGGCATGCACCACGATTGGAAGTGGCATACAACAGTCCCTGTCCCTGCATCCCGCGCGGGTCGTACCCGGGAAATTCCAGCCCCTTTACTTGCATAGCCGTTTCGGGGGCACCGCAGCGTTCAGCCAAACGGCGCGAGCCTTCGGAGAGCCAGTTCCCCACTCCACGGCGGTACGCCATATCAGTAATCGCTTCTTTGATATGCGTTGTTTCGCCAAAACGCAGGTCCGTCTCTAGTAAATTACGTTCAGCCAGTTCCATGGCACAGGATAGTGTCGCACCGACCGAAATAGTGTCCAATCCGAGACAATTACAAAGATAATTAGCTTCGATTAGCGCTTCAAAGTCAGAGATCCCCAGGTTGGACCCCAATGCATATATTGTCTCGTACTCGGGGCCGTCGCCTTTTTCGTTGTCTGTTTTCGTCAGGCGCCGGCAACCGATGGGACAGCTCAGGCAAGCGCTTCGTTTTATTAAATGTTGCTCGCGTAGGCGCTCACCGGAAATTTCTTCGGCTTGTTCAAAAACACCATCCTGAAAATTACGCGTGGGCAATACGCCATAGTTATTCATTATGTTGACCAATACCGATGTGCCAAATTCGGGCAAGCCTTGTGAAGTGCGCGGGGACGCAGAAATCCACTTGCGGGCTTCATATTCTACGAATTCCAATTTAGTAGGGTCTGCAGCGACAGGACGCTCCTTGCCAAAAGCCAGGATAGCTTTCAGATTTTTACTGCCCATCACTGCGCCGACACCACCACGACCATAAGCATGGCCTTTTTCATCCATAATAGCGGCCAGCAGAACCTGATTCTCACCTGCCGGGCCGATGCAGACTACTGCGCTATCCTTTGCAGCAAGATGCACGACCGTTTCTGGGATATTTTTTCCCCACAGACCATGCGCTTGATGCAGGCTGGCACCATCGCCATTCACTTCCAGCCACACTGGCTTATCAGACCGTCCATGGATCAGGAGCGCGTCATAGCCAGCCCACTTCAAGCGGGAGCCAAAAGCCGCACCACTGGTAGAGTCAAAAATGGTATGCGTTAGGGGCGAGAGTGTGCTCAAGCTGGAACGCCCACTTGTCGGTACTGTCGTACCGGTCAGCGGGCCGGTACAAAAGGCTAGCAAATTTTCCGGCCCAAGCGGGTCGATGTTGGGCGAAACTTCACAATTAATAAAATAAGCTCCTAATCCGCGCCCGCCCAGGAAGGCTTTCAAAATAGCATGGTCAATCTCTTCGTGGGTAACCTCTCCTGTCGATAGATTGATACGCAATGCTTTTCCTGTCCAACCATTCATTTAGTATTTCCTTTTTATATTCTCATATCTATAATACGCCTCATCCCACTCGGCCTTAGAAAAGGGTTTGAATATGGCAACATCAAAAGAATTGCGCACAATAGTGCGGGCCTCAGAGAGGGATTTAATCTGTCCGGTTGCAATCGCTTGCACTAAAATATTGCCGATGGCTGTGGCTTCAACCGGACCAGCAAACACCACGCGACCGGTTGCGTTTGCTGCGAACTGGTTTAGTAAATTATTACGCGAGCCGCCACCAATGATGTGAATTACAGGCAAAGAACGTCCCAAAATATTTGAGATCCGATCAGCCACGTTGCGGTATTCCAGAGCCAGGCTTTCCAGAATACAGCGAACAATTTTAGCATGCGTTTCTGGAATAAGCTGGCCTGTCTCATGGCAGAAAGCCTGGATACGACCTGGCATGTCACCAGGGGGCAAAAATCGGGAATCAGAAGGATCAATGAAAGTGCTTAATGACGAGGCGGATACGGCCAACTGTATCAGATCATTGTAAGAATATTGCTGACCACTCTGTGCCCATACCCGGCGGCATTCCTGTAAAATCCACAACCCAATAATATTTTTAAGCAGGCAAATTTTTCCCCCATAACCCCCTTCGTTGGTCAGGTCACACTCCAGACTTGCGCGATTGATGACTGGTTGGACTGATTCAGTACCCATCAAAGACCAAGTGCCAGAACTCAAGTATAAGTAATCGTCGGTTGTAGTGGGCACGGCCGCGATGGCCGATTGGGTATCATGCGAGGCAACTGCGACTACTTTCACTCCATTTGCACCAACTTTTTTAGCAATATCCGAACGCAAACTACTCAATACAGTTCCTGGTGGAATGATTTCCTTAAAAATGTCAGTGGGTATCCCCAATTTCTTCAGCATACCCAAGGCCCAATAGTTCCTACGCGGATCAAAGCACTGCGTAGTAGTGGCAATCGTAAATTCCGAGGCTTTCACATCTGAAAACCAGAAGTTAAAAAGGTCTGGCATGTTGAGAAACGTGCGTGCTTCCGCCAGTTGTGTGGAACCAGATTTTGCCAGTGACAGTAGTTGATACAGGCTATTAACGGGCATGATCTGGATGCCGGTTTGATCATAGAGTTCAGAGCGGGTGAGAATGGAGCAGGCAGCCTCCACCATTCCTTCTGTACGGCGGTCGCGATAGTGGAATGGATTGCCAAGCAGATGGTCGGATGAATCCAGCAGGGCAAAATCTACACCCCAGGTATCCACGCCAAGACTTACCAGTGCATCCCCAGCTTCCCGGACGGCTAATTCCAACCCGTGCATCATCTCTGACCAAAGATGATACACATCCCATTGAAGCGAACCTTCCACCTGGATTGGCTCATTTGAGAAACGATGGATTTCCTGCAGTTCAATCCGATCGGCGAATATCGTGCGGGAATCAGGCTCACCACGCAAGCGGCCGAGCACAACCCGACCGCTCTCTGCGCCTAGGTCAAAAGCCAGAAAGGCGGGAGGTCCTTTCATAAATTACCCGTATAAAGGCCCGAAGTTAGCACATGCGCGGTAATCGGCACTTGTGACATCCTCAGTACCAAAGGCATTCCAGACGCTCGGTCGGAACAGAACCGACTCTTCTAGGTTGTGCATGCACACCGGGATGCGCAAGATTGAAGCGAGCGTGACTAGATCCGCACCGATATGCCCATAACTGACCGCCCCATGATTGGCACCCCAATTTGCCATGACAGAATACACATCCCGGAACGCGCCTCGCCCGGTGAGACGCGGGGTAAACCAGTGGGTCGGCCAGGTCGGGTTGGTGCGTTCGTTCAGTTGCCGGTGGACTTCGGTNGGCAAATCCACCGTCCAGCCCTCTGCCAGTTGAAGCACCGGCCCCAATCCTTTTATCAGGTTGAGGCGGCTCATTGTCATTGGCATCCCGCCTTTGGTCAGGAATGTTGACGAGAACCCACCGCCGCGGAAGTACTCTGTGATCGCAGGATACCAGATAGTAGCCTGCAGACATTTCTGAATTTCAGATTCACTGATCTCCCAGAAGGGTTTCATAGCCGGCAGGCCATTTTTTTCTTGCTGACCGGTCGCATCAAGCGAGGCTGCCCCAGAGTTGATCAGGTGGATTAAACCACCCGCGGCCCGTCCGCTCAATTCGATGCCGGTCACCCGCTTGACTGCGGTTGGACTCCAGTATGTGCGCACGTCAGCAAAGATCTGTGCAGTATTGGTCAGCAAATGACCAAAAAGCATCGTCACACCATTCAGGCTGTCATTCTCGGTGGCAAAAATAAAGGGAGCACGTGCCCCATTCCAGTCGAACGAAGAATTAAGTATGGCCTCCATAAAGTCGCCGTTGGGTAGGTGATCGGTCCAGTGGCGCTGACCCTGGAAACCGCCCAGGATAGCGTTGTGTCCGAGTGCTTCCTCACCCCAACCGATATCAGCCAGGTTCGGGTTGCCAACCATAAGGTCACGGGCGATCAGTGTCATTTTGACTACTGTTTCCCAATCCGCGTCCTTTAAAGCACGAGAGCGCTGCTTTTCAGGTGGGTTGTACTCACTCCCTTCAAGGCAGTTGGCTTTCGTCCAAGCCAAGGCAAGGGTGAATTCGTTCGGGTCGTAAATGCCTTCGCTGATGCGGCGGGTGATCTCGGTCATGTCAACTGCCTCGACTCGCATGCCCAGGTAGTTTTCGAAAAAGTTGTGGTCCACGATCGAACCGGCAATGCCCATCGAAACGCCCCCCAAGGAAAGATAGGATCTGCCGCGCAATGTAGCCGCTGCCAAGCCTGCACGGGTAAAGCGCAACAGCTTCTCCTGCACATCGGCAGGAATTTCGGTTTCCCCAGAATCCTGTACATCACGACCATAAATGCTGAAGGCTGGCAGACCCTTTTGGTTATAAGCAGCCATCGCCGCAGCCAAGTAAACCGCCCCGGGTCGTTCAGTCCCATTAAATCCCCAGACGGCTTTTGGAATTAACGGGTCCATATCCATAGTCTCTGAACCGTAACACCAGCATGGAGTAACCGTAACGGATAACCCAACCCCCTGGCGAGAAAACAAGGCGGCAGTACGCGCAGCCTCTGCAACACCACCGATGCAAGTATCAGGAATAACACACTCCACACGCGACCCATCCCGGTAACGCAAATTCCGGCCCAGCAGTTCTGCTATAGCTTTTGCCAAAGCCATTGTCGTTCCTTCCAGTGATTCCCGCACCCCCTTGCGGCGCCCATCAATCGTGGGGCGAATACCGATTTTTGGATGGTTTTCTGCCTGGATTGCTTGAGGATGGTTGGATAATGCAAGATTAGCTTTAGTCATGTCGGTCTCCTTTTACCAGGATTAAAACTTTCACATCCAAATCGGTTACTTAACTGACCATGGTCGAGATGGAAATTGGTATGTTCAGTCTGAGCTCTTTTAGACTGTCGGATTGGGAATCAATTATCAATGCGGGAAACACAAGCACTGGAAGCAGCGGAATACAATATAGCTGATGAACCCTATTCACGTTGTTTGTCCGAAGATTTTAATTAATTACGATAAAAATAATCAAGCAGTTTTCGATTCAGGAATTGTTTCTGAATTATCGATTGGATTTCTTTTCAATATGATAGAGGATATAGTATGGTAAATGGGGCAGCGTATCTTTTTTTCCTGTCATAATTTTATCAATGTTTCACACAACCCTGTCAAGAAATGCTTTAGTGAAAACCAAAGCTGGAAATGACGGTTTACATAACAGACTTCCTGTCCGGCGATGTCCTTAGCCTTAGCTTATCGAACGACCCGCTAAGCATTCTCGATCTACTCCTGATCGCAAGAATATTAGCAAGGTGTCTGATACTGATATACAAATCTTACCTTGAATGCAGGGATTCACTTGCGCGTAAACCGATTCTATCGTCGCCCACTGCAATGCGGTCCATCATGGGTTATCTAATTTGAAGACAAGACGGCCCGTACATTAAAGCGCGGGCCGTTCGCCTTGAGGACATGTCGTCAGTCGGGATATAGTGGAGATTAGTAAAGCACGTTCTTCGCTTCCTGAGAATCAATGTTATCCTTGGTTACCATGATGAATCCGGTGTCGACCCCGGTAGGAACCGTCTTNCCTCCGATAGAAGCATCATAGGCAGTCTTNACTCCCAAGTAGCCCATGTTGTAGGAACTTTGAACAGCAATGGCCTGGAGGGTACCGTCCCTGATGAAGCCTTGCAACACGCTATTACCATCAAATCCGATCGCGACAATTTTGCCTGAGAGCCCTGCCTGTGTGATAGCGGTGCCCATGCCGATNGCAGTCGGTTCGTTGGCACCNAAAATGCCTACCAGATCTGGGTTGGCAGCAAGCACGTCCGTTGTCTGGTTGAGCGCAGTGGGCATATCAGCGTTGGAGTACTGCGTCGCAAGAAGGGTAAACTTCGAGTTCGCCTTAATGTAGTCATTGAATCCACCTACGCGCCCGATCTCAGAACCAACGCCAGCAACGTAAGACATGACCTGAATTTTGCCTTCGGTTATTCCGGCCTTGGCGAGCAGGTCGATCATTGTCTTTGCGCATGCCTCTCCCGCTGCCTTGTTGTCTGTTGCAAGGAATGACACATAGTTGGACGGGTCACCAGCGAGCAGCGAGTCGATAATGACAACGGGGATGCCAGCAGCCTTGGCCTTTTCTACCACCGGGATGAGGGCATTCACATCTGAAGGAGCAAGTACAATTGCCTTAACGCCGCGGTCGATTGCACTTTCGACGATACTGATCTGCTCGTTGATGTTGCTCTCTGACTGGGCACCGAGGAAAGTGACCGAGAGCTTTGGAGTCAGAGCCTTAAGCTCCGTTTGAGCATCCATGGCTCCCGTCTGCACATTCTGCCAGAAGCTGGAGTTGCCAGTTTTGACAATGACCGCAATCTCCACCGGGCCTTCAGCCACCGGAGCTTCAGTCACCACCGCCGGGGCAGCTGTCGGGGAAGCGCAGGAAACAAGCATCGCCATGGAAACCAGCACTACCGTAACGAACTTTAACTTTCTCATATCATTCTCCTTTTAATTTTTTCCCAATCCATAAGGATTGGGTTTATTGTCTGCACGTTCAGATGCGAACCTCAGCGTTGCAGACGCACGAATTTGGGCCGTTCTCATTAGCGGCTCCTGAGCCGGTCAACCGTCACTGCACCAATGACGACAAGTCCTATAACGATCTGTTGCATAAAGTAGTTAGCACCCGACATTGTGAGGCCCACCGTGAGTATTCCGATGATAAAGGATCCGATTACTGTTCCTCCTACTGTGCCCACACCTCCCATCAGACTCGCACCGCCAATAACGGCAGCGGCAATTGCGTTCATCTCATAGCCAATTGCACTGTTTGGCTGGGAGGTGACCATCCGGGAGGCGAGAATGATGCCGACCAGGCCCGCAAGGAGACCGGAGAAGATGTAGTTAATATTCTTGATCCGGTGGATCTTGATCCCGGAAAGCCGAGCTGCCTCTTCATTTGATCCTGTAGCGTAGGTATACCGGCCTAGCCATGTTTTACTCAGAATGAAGGAACAGACGAGAGCTACTACAATCATGATGATCACCGGGTAGGATATACCAGGGAATTTTTGCCCGGTCCCAAAGATAGTGCCATTACCAAGTACGCCGAAACCTTTCGGTGCAGGCCACGCGTTGGCGTTCGTAATAGTGAGGGCTACCCCTCGTGCGACCATCATCATGCCAAGTGTTGCGATAAATGGGGGAAGCTTCAGTTTAGTGATCATGAGCCCATTTAGGAGACCGCATATACCTCCAACAAGCAGACCGATGATCCAGCTGAGCCAAATCGGGACTCCNTCAAGGGCGACCATCACGGCAACCGTACCAGTAAGGGCGACAACNGATCCGATGGAAAGATCAATGCCACCCGTGATAATGGTGAAGGTTACACCGATGCCCATGAGGGTGATNGCACTTGTNTGCAGGGCNAGAGTGAGGACGGTTCGCACTGTGAANAAATTATTCGCCGTAAACGAGAAAATGATAAATAGGACGATAACCGCGACAAAAGGAAGAAATTTCCCAAGAGTCCTAAGAAGTAATGCCCCCCCAAATCGCCCAGACGTTTCCGCAATCTCAGGGGATTCTTCATTAATGGGTTCCGCTATAATATTTCTCATGGTTGCTCACTCGTTGGGGTTAGTTTTTGGCTGGCCATACTTGCGCCTCCTTCTGTGTGAGACATCGCGAGTCTGGACACTTAATTGAGCACCTCATCTGGAGGCGTTTCCGAAGTAGNGAGTGTTGCCGCGAGTTTACCTTCCCAAAGCACCAGGAGGCNGTCGTCATGCNGAGTATCTCTAGCAGGTCGGAAAAGTCCGGAATGATGCCTGTACCCCCACGCATATTAGTCAACTGTGACCTCGGGAAAATCATCACGAGCGCCAACTATGTAGGCCACCACCCGCTCGCGGAACTCGTGAATGTCACCGATGACAGGATAGTCGCATACTTTGCGCCCGTGACGTAGTACTATCATTCGGTCACTAACCTGGTAAATATCTTCCAAGCGGTGACTGATGACGATGATCGAACAGCCCTGCGCCTTAAGCTCACGCACCAAATCGAGTACCTTGCCAATGGCTGCCACACTCAGGGCTGCAGTGGGCTCGTCCATGATGATAACCTTAGCATTGAAAGCTGTTGCGCGGGCAATGGCCACCGCCTGGCGCTGGCCACCTGACAGTTGCTCCACATCCAAGCGCATGGATGAGATGTCGATCTTGAGATTATCCAACAGGCGTTTCGTCTCTTGCTCCATGCGGCGGCTGTCAATCACACCAAACATGCCTAATTTTCGGGACATCTTTTCACGTCCTAGGAAAACATTGGCTGCCACGTTTAGTTTGTTGACAAGGGCTAAATCTTGATACACCATCTCGATGCCCAGGTGACGCGCATACAAAGGATCGCTAATATGTACCTTCTTACCATCGATGAAGATCTCTCCTTCATCAGGGATGTAAGCTCCGCTGAGAACCTTCATCAGTGTAGATTTACCGGCAGCGTTGTCGCCCACCAACCCCAATATTTCATTATTGTTCAATATCAGGTCTACCCCGCGAAGCGCTCGGACAGCAGCAAAGCTCTTCTTGATGTTCCGCATTTCCACGACGGGTATAGATTCTGTCATAGGTTTTATCGCTTTCCCTTGAGTTAGAATAAGAAGCCGTTTTCACCGACAAGGCAGTGAATCTCAGCTTCGACGACACAAAAGCTTAGGTTGTTCAATGCTTTCACGCTGCGGAATTCCTTGGTAATGTTTTTCGTTTCCAAGATGAGGTTCATCTATTGATAGACAATATCTATGCCTGCTTCATGAGACTGGGTTTCATTGCAGAAGGACACCTCGTGTATGCGATATGTCTCCAACTTTCAATGGTACCGGTACCATATTATTATACTATCAGAAATTATTGTCGGTGTCAAGCATTAGAACTTGATTAGAACTTTATATTCAGAAACGATAAGTCATATTGAACGCAAACAAAATTTCAATGAATATAATTACATATCCTGTGTGAGTGTGTGAATACATTATCTCCTTGTCCCGCCAATCAGTCAGAAAAAGGGATATGTGGTTCATTTTGATGAGGGTATCTGCCAGGATTGTCCGTTAGTTCAGATATGTACTGCCCAGAAAGGAAGACGGGATACCTCCTAACACCTGCGTTTCACGGAGGCTCAGGTGCATGTTTCACAGCGGAGCTGGAGAAACCAGAAGAATGNGGATAATGCCCATAATTTACTGGCCGCAGTGNAAGCCACTGTTCAGCAGGTGAAATATCACTTTTCCAGGAGCAAGCTGTCTGTGCGAGGTTGTTTCAGGGTGAGCTGTATGATGGTGTGATCGGCAATAATGACGAATGTCAGGCGTATTTCACGTTACCTGGACCTGAAAACAGAGCAGCTGTTCCAGCATATCTGTACCCGAATTGGTTCCGAAGGGTACGCGATATGCATCGGTATGATGCAAGGAAAGGCGATCCATAGACCTCTCCATAGTGGGGAGATTAAAGTCACCGATGATGTTTCAGATTATCCATAAATGTACGGGACATTTGTCCCTAATCACACGGGACACCTGCCCATCGACTTTCATCAAAAAATGAAATACAATCTTTTTAAACGACAACAGATAGAATAATAAGAAAAACCCCTCTCCAT
>JGI11641J44799_10000063_pt1 | contig 27478 bp, 24 predicted proteins | sample WetSurSiteA1Bulk_FD_44799 | JGI IMG/M metagenome (IMG submission 44799) | reverse complement strand
GGCCTTTGCTGCTCGACAAATTCCTTGAAGATGCCATTGAAGCTGAGGCCGATGCAATTGCAGACGGCACGGATGCTTTTGTGCCTGTCGTCATGCAACATATCGAATATGCTGGCATTCATTCCGGGGATTCTGCCTGTGTTATTCCCCCTGTGGTGATCGCCCCTCAGCATGAGAATACCATCAAGGAATATACCCGGCGGATCGCTATCGAACTGAATGTGGTTGGCCTGATGAACATCCAATATGCAATCTTCGAGAACAAGGTCTACATCCTTGAGGCAAATCCGAGGGCTTCGCGCACTGTTCCGCTGGTTTCAAAGGTTTGTAATATTTCGATGGCCAATATTGCAACACAGATCCTGCTGGGCAAAAGACTTGCTGATTTTAAACTCAGGGAGAAAAAATTCAGTCATTTCGGCGTGAAAGAAGCGGTTTTCCCCTTCAACATGTTCCCCAATGTTGATCCTCTGCTGGGGCCTGAAATGAGATCGACAGGAGAAGTGCTCGGCCTGGCTTCGACCTATGGCATGGCCTTCTTTAAATCACAGGAAGCCACCCAAACCAGCCTGCCAGTTAAAGGCACCGTATTAATTACAATAGCCGATCGCGATAAGGAACGCATCATTCAGGTCGGCCGAAATTTCAAGGAAATGCAATTCAGAATCCTCGCTACGGAAGGAACCCTTCGCTTTTTAAACCAATATGGTATCGAGGCTGAACTGATAAGGAAAATATACGAAGGAAGGCCCAACATAGTAGATGCTATAAAGAACGGGGAAATCCATCTTGTCATCAATACCCCGGCCGGCAAACTAAGTGAATACGACGATTCCTATATCCGGAAAGCTGCTATAAAACACAAAGTGCCCTATATCACCACGACATCAGCTGCCCTGGCAGCAACAATGGGTATTCGCGACCGCAGGGAAAGGGAATACCAGGTTAAATCACTGCAGCAATACCACAAAGAGATTACTGATTAAAGATTCTGGAATAAGGATGACAGAAGACAGGTCCGCTGGTAAGACAGGCTCTTATGCTGACATAGGCCTAGTTCTCGAGGGGGGTGGTTTCAGAGGTATTTATACAGCCGCGGTGCTGGATGTTTTGCAGCATGAGAAGCTTTTTTTTAATTATGCCGTTGGAGTCTCAGCTGGGGCAGCATATGGTGTGTCTTACGTTTCACGTCAATATGAACGAAACCTGAGCGTTAATGAATATGTTTCGGATAAACGGTATTGCAGCTTCAGGCAACTGATAAAAACCGGCAGTTACTTCAACTGGGATTTCATTTACAAGGAAATCCCATTGCATATAGTTCCTTTTGATTATGAGGCATTTAATAGCTCTTCTACCCATATGCAGGTGGGATTGACCAATTGTATGACCGGACAGGCTGAGTACAAAACGATGAAAGGATCGTCTCCTGACCGATTCAGTGACCTTCTGACTGCAACTTCATCACTGCCTTTTATTTCCAGGATGAAACTGTTGGATAACCAATATTATCTGGACGGTGGTATTTCAGATCCCATACCGGTAAAACAAGCTTTTTCTGCAGGAGTTAAACGCGCAATCGTAATACTTACTAGAGATTCAACTTACAGGAAGAGAAAACCAAGATGGACTGCCATTTTGAAACTTGCCTATTGCCGATACCCGGAACTGGTCCGGGTATTCATAGCAAGGGACGAAATATATAACCGGACACTGGATGATCTCAATCGCCTGGAGGCTGATGGCAGGGTTTTTATTATCCGTCCGGGGCAACCACTACCGGTATCTAGACTTGAAAATAACCCGGCGGCACTTAAGAAAGCTTATGATGTTGCCGTCAGGGATACAAATAGGGTTATGATGCAGCTAAAAGCGTGGATAAACAAACGTTAGCGGATCAACTCCATGTATTGAGAAACTCCTTGCCAAAACGTTTGATGGCTTCAGATCTGGGATTCGATTCAGCCTTCAGCCGGTCCGCCCGGACCAGTTCATCCAGGTATTTCTTTGTTAAAGGAGTTGCACGCCTTTTAACGAATTTATAAAGATTATCATTCTGGGTATCCATCTCCCTGATTTTACCACATGCCAGCAGATAAACGATTTCCTTGCCGGAAATGTAATCATTTTTTTCAGCTTTGTTGGTTAGAAGCCTCTGATGCAGGTATAACCTGGAAACCGGAGACAGGCTGTCCGGATCGGGAAGTGCAGCCTTCAGCAGGTTAAGTGCATCGAGCAGACCTGCCCCATACAGTGAGGTTGAAGTTGCCTTTCTGAAGGGCCTGGCACTTGATTTCAGCAATGTCCGGAATGACTCAATCCTTTGCCAGGGTTGCGGATACTTAAGCCTCAGATTCTGTTCCCCATGGTGTCCTATCCATAAAGCGGCAGCAGCAGCCACCAGCGGGGTTGAGAAGCTTGTTCCTTCACTCCATTTGAAAGTATACTCCTCCGGCATCAGCCCATACAACCGTCTCCTTGATGAAGGTACATAGATGTCAAATCCGGGTGCACAAATGTCAATTTCAGCTCCGTAATGTGTCCTTTCCCAGGGTAGATCGTCAACTGTTGCTGCGGCAGTCGCAATCGGTTCCTGGAATTTGGCCGGGAATACAATGATACTGCGGAGCCGTCCAAAGGCATGACTTCCCCCGGCGGCAATCCAGATAATCCCGTGTCGGTAAGCATTTTCCACGGCCTTTTTCCACGACTGCTTTCTGAAAAGAGAAGCGTGACTCATGGTAATGATCGGGATATTACCCAATTTGATGACCTGATCCAGTGCATGGATCATTTTATTATCAAAGGAAATAATGTTCTCGGATATCCTGAATGGTATTAAATCCACCTGATGCGCCAATACTCCGTTTACCCTGTCCCTCAATTGTCCGGTGATGCAGTTCTTGTCTTTTATCCTGGAACCTATGATAACGGATGCTGTCGCAGTCCCGTGTGAGGCCCAGAGAAACGGTCTGAGATTCCTCAGCCTGTCCCTTGCATCGCGCTGCCAGTCATTTGACAACAGTCTTCTTAATAAACCGGCTACATAATTATAACCGGAGTCCCTATCCACCAATGTGATCTTGGGATGGTTGGTATAGCCGGTATCGAATTGCGCAATGGGAATTTTGGTCGAAGCCGGATCGAAGCATCCTCTGCCGGCTTTAAACTCCTTGAGGGCATATTCCAGGGCATCCTTAAAACCGGAATTTTTATGAAACCATCTCGGATTGGGTCTTTTCTTTACTTTCTCCCGTTCTTCACGATCCTTCACCAGTTCCTTGCGTTCCTTCCCGTATAGTCTCCGGTATTCCCTGTTCAGCGAGGCAGTGAGATCAGGATCTACATCAAGAACGCCATCAATGAGCATAAGCCTTCGGGTAATATGCCATATATTTCTGCTGGAGATCCACCTGGAAACCTCATAACAATCTGAAAGCTCCGAATTATCATCAACATCAAGAAGTCTTTTGGGGCCTACGCCAATCGTTTTAAGGATATTTTCTTTGCATTCTTTCAGCAGAGCACGATCCCTGGTGAGGAAAAGCTCAAAAGTAATTGTTTTCATGAATTGTTTACGATTAACACGCTGAACAAAAGTTAGTTGATTTTAACTTTGCATGCAAATAGTCAGCCGTTTTTTTTCAGGATGAATTGAATTCCGTATCTTACAGGCACGATCTTGACGGATTAATAATCAAAAAATGGGACTTATTGGACGAATCAGACGGGGTTTTTCAAAAGAAAACCAGGTTGAACCTTCGAAGCACGATCCAGGGATTAACCGGAACGAATTGCTGGACAGATTTCTTGGCCAGATCATGCCCCGTGAACCAGAAAATCGGACCTTGTCAGCCAATTTGGAAAATGTAGGATTTAATGAGCTTTCAACAGATATCTTCCCAGCCTTACCTGTTTCCACTAAACTTGAAAAGAAAATATCTGAACTTCAACGGATAGCTGGCTCCATTGAGAAAAGGGTACCTGATTTGAGACTCATTACACACATCGATTTCTCCAGGCTTAAGGTAAACTATGCACATACTCTTAATCCGGCACAGCTGGCCGGAGTGGTTTCAACGGATAAGCCTGTGCTTTGCATAGCCGGGGCAGGTAGTGGCAAAACACGTATTATTGTGCACAGGGTTTCTTACCTGATTGAGAAAGGGGTTGATCCCCGGGCCATTCTTCTGCTTACCTTTACCCGAAAGGCAGCCGAAGAGATGTTGCAGCGGGTGGAGACCCTTTTGCAGGATAAGAATGTCGGAAAAGTGACCGGAGGCACTTTTCACTCCTTTTCAAGCCATGTGCTGCGAAAGTACGCTAACATGCTGAACCTTCCACCTGATTTCACCATTGTGGATAACAGTGATTCTGAAGATATCATTGACCTGATCCGCACCGAACTGAAATTCAATTCCAAAGATCAGCGATTTCCCAAGAAAGGAAGGATTTATGATATCATTTCCTATTCCCGGAACAGGCAAAGCACAATCCGTGATATTGTTCTCAGGCAATACTCCGGACTGGAGGAAAAAATCCCGGATCTTGAACTGATTCATTCGGCCTATACCCGCTACAAAAAGGCCAGTCATATCCTCGATTTTGATGACCTGATGGAGGATCTAAACGAATCGTTGAAAACCAATCCGAAATTCAGGGAGATCATGCAGGATACTTATCAGTATATTATGGTGGATGAATTTCAGGATACAAATGCCGTTCAGAATGAAATTGTAATGGCGATCGCCGGAAAGCACAGGCGTCTGATGGTCGTCGGGGACGATTCTCAAAGCATTTATGCATTTCGTGGCGCTGATTATGAAAATATCCTCCGCTTTCCGCAGGTTTTTCCCGAATGCGTTGTGGTAAAAATTGAGGAAAACTACCGAAGTAACCAGCAAATCCTCGATTTTACAAATTGTATCATTGATCATGCCTGCATAGGTTACAGGAAAAAGTTATTCACACGCCAGGTCAGCAGGCATATGCCGGTTGTGCACCGGGCATTTGGGCAGGATGATGAGGCTGTATTCATCGTTGACAGGATCATGGAACTAATTGAAACAGGTGTGCCCCTTAACCAGATTGCCGTTTTGAACCGTGCCGACTGGCATAACCGCTATATTCAGGCTGAGCTCAGCAAACGCGGTATACCTTATGTTGTTGTTGGCGGTTTCAGATTCAACGAACGCATGCATGTACGAGATGTAGTTGCCTTTTTGCGCCTTACTTTCAATCCTTATGATGCTGTTAGCTGGCACAGGGTATTGAAATACATAGGCGGGATCGGGCAGATCACGGCCAGCAATGTGATCTCTTCCATTCAGTCGAATAGTAACCGGTTCTCGTTTGATGCGTTTAAACAGAAGAAATTTTACGATGAGTTGCATGAGATGGGCGTGATGCTCTCCAAAGCAAGTCAACCGGTCTATTCGTTGGCACAAAAACTCGATATTATACGGGATTATTATACACCGCTCCTGAAAGGAAGAGAGGATGATTACCTGCAGAGAATGCAGGATATTGAAGTGCTCGTTGACCTTTCAAAAAAATACAAGGACATCGATCGGTTTCTGTCTGATTTTGCTCTGGATCCTCCTTCAAAAAGAATTGCTGATCAAGGCACGCCCCTGATCGATGAGGGTGAGGAAGCAGGGAAGATTACGGTGAGTACGGTTCATTCAGCCAAGGGACTTGAATGGTACGCCGTATTCATACCCCATGCACTCGATGGGATGTTCCCCTCAAACCGGGCCACCGATATTGAGGAAATGGAAGAAGAAAGGCGTCTGTTTTATGTTGCCTGCAGCCGTGCCAAGGAAGAATTATACATCACACTTCCCAGGAATATTTATTCATACGATGCATTTTTCCACTTGCCTTCGCGCTTCCTGGTTGAAATTGACCGGGACAAATACATTTTCGGAGGATTGGCCAGGTTTGAATAAAGCAGGAATTTCATTTTTTTTTATATGTTTGAGGTCCAAATAAAGCAAATCTCACAAAACCGATTACCATGATGAGAGGTTCAGTTTCATCCCGCATCAGCAGGATAATGCTGCTTGCAGCAAGTCTTTTCGTATTGATCCCGGGCAGAATTCACGCACAATACCTCCATGTGGAAGGTAAAAAGATACTGGACAGGAACAATGAAGAAATAATCCTCCGGGGAATGGGTCTTGGTGGCTGGATGCTGCAGGAAGGCTATATGCTTGAAACCAGTGATTTTGCCGGCCCTCAGTATCAGATTCGTTCAAGGATCGTTGAATTGATCGGTGAAGCAAATACGCAGGAATTCTATGATGCATGGCTGACAAACCATTGCACCCGTCGTGATATTGATTCACTGGCTTCCTGGGGTTTTAATTCAATCAGGCTACCCATGCATTACAACCTTTTTACCCTGCCCATCCAGGATGAACCGGTGCAAGGACAAAACACCTGGCTGGAGAAAGGATTTGCACTAACCGACAGCCTGTTGGACTGGTGTAGTGATAACGGGATGTATCTCATTCTTGATCTGCATGCTGCTCCGGGAGGACAGGGCCGCGATGCAGCCATTTCAGATTACAGTCCCGCGAGGCTTTCTTTGTGGGATAGTGAGGCCAACAAAGAAAAGGCCATTGCTTTATGGAGAAAACTTGCCGAGCGATATGCCGATGAGCCCTGGATTGGCGCTTATGACCTCATCAATGAGCCCAACTGGAACTTCACTGTCGGCCAGAACCAGAACGGATGTGATGAAACCAGTAATGCTCCGCTCAGGGCGCTTTATGTTGCCATAACCAATACCATCAGGGCAGTTGATCAGAACCACATGATCATTATCGAAGGTAATTGCTGGGGCAACAATTACAACGGCATTTTTCCCAAATGGGACAACAACATGGTTGCCAGCTTTCACAAATACTGGAATAACAATGACCTGGCTTCCATCCAATCGATCCTGGATATGCGCGAACAGCAAAATATTCCGCTCTGGCTGGGTGAATCGGGTGAGAATTCCAATACCTGGTTTACCAATGCCATTCGGCTAGTGGAGGAAAATCACATTGGCTGGTCATGGTGGCCGCTGAAAAAAGTTGGCTCCGTGGTAAATCCCCTCACCATCGTTAAGAACGACGATTATGATGTTTTGCTGAATTACTGGAAAAATGGCGGTACTAAGCCGACAGTTGACTTTTCAAAGGATGCATTGATGCAACTGGCTGAAAATCTACGAATTGAAAACAATATTTACAGGAAGGATGTTACGGATGCCATGTTTCGCCAGGTAGTTGATGGATCGGCGATTCCTTATAAAGATATTATCTTGCCTGGACAGATCCACCTGACCGATTATGATCTGGGAAGGAACGGATCAGCATACAGAGACGTGGATACTGCCAATTACCATGTTGCCTCCGGAACCTATACCGCCTGGAACAGCGGCTGGAATTACCGTAACGATGGCGTTGATATTGAGGAAACTACAGATGCCGATATGGGTTCCAATGGTTATGATATCGGATGGACACAGGATGGTGAATGGCTGCAATACACACTGCGTGTTGATTCCACAGCTGCCTACAATGTCACGCTGCGATACGCTGCCTTAAACAATGGATGTCAGGTCAAACTGAATATTGACAATGCTGATATCAGCCCGGCGACAGCTTTACCTGCCACCGGAGGATATCAGAACTGGGCAAACTTTACCTTCAATGATCTGGTGCTTTATAAAGGCACCCGCAGACTTAAGTTCAGTTTTGTTAAAGGGGGAGCGAATGTAGGATTCCTGAATTTCATCCTGGATAAAAGTCTGGCTGATGTTGCGTTCAAAGCAGTTGCAGCTGAAACATCAGCTGCTGAAAAAGAAATCTATCTTTCATTGAATAAACTAACAGATGCGACCACCATTACCGGACTGGCCGGCTTTACCTGCCAGGTGAACGGAGTGAACGCGAACCTCACGTCGGTACAGGCTGATCCGTACAATGGCAGTCGACTCATCCTCGTTTTTGATCATGATGTTTCAAGTTCCGATATTATCACGATCAGCTACCAGGGCTCTGATGTGAAGGCAACCGATGCCACATCGCTGCAGGTATTCAGTAATCTGGCAGTGACCAACAAAATCTTAAGCTATTTTACGGTCCCATCCAAGATTGAGGCAGAAGACTTTGCCGTTAACCAGGGTCTTCAGCTGGAGGCCACAACCGATGCCGGGGGCGGACAAAATGTGGGATACACCAATGCCGGTGATTACCTTGAATATTACATCAGCGTAGCCGTGACGGGTATCTATCCTTTGGAGGTTCGCATCGCCTGTGAAAGCACAGCGGGCATCCTTGAGTTTGAACAGCGCACTTTGTCGGGTGAAGTGCTCAGTACTGCCAGGGTCAATGTTCCTGTCACTTCAGGATGGCAATCCTGGGAAACAGTTTATTCCTCCATGAAGCTTTATGCAGGCAAGGGTATACTGCGGGTCAAGATTACCAAGCCCGAATTTAACCTGAACTGGTTCAGGTTTGGCACGCCAACCACAGGTGTTGAGGACTATCCGGCAGGATTGCTGGTGGTATATCCCAATCCTGCAGGAGAAATGCTACATGTAGAACTTCCGGAGAATCTCCAGGATAAGGATGTGACTTTGCTCATCCGGTCGGTTACCGGTAACCTTTGCAGAAACATCAGGTTTCACGGTAATATATCGCATAATACGGTGTACGTAGGAGATCTGCCTGCCGGAATGTACCTGCTTGAACTGCAAAATCAGAAAAGTTCCTGGAGAGGAAAATTACTGATTGAAAGATAAGAATAATCCTATTCCCAGGTTGTGATTAGCTCGGTTACAGGATCATTCCGTGCAAGGGATTTTGTAATCACAATTTCGACATTCCTGCAGCCTGATATCTCCAGGGCACGCTGGATCCAACCTGCCATGTTATATTCAATGGCCTCATCAGCCTCATCAAAGCGTACAATGTGCAGCACCACCCGATTTTTATCATTTTGGACAATTTTTATCTCGGCGTCACTGTAATAGGCAGCCATAATTCTACCCGCCCTGCTGATTAAGTGTGCCGGGGATCCCAATCTTACATATATTTTGTAAATTCCTGTCAGCAAATCATCTGCATCGTAGCGTCCCATTTCCCACACGGCCTTTTTCCAGTCATTGCCATAAAAAAGTTGTCCTACCGTGCGCAGCGGTATCGTAAGGCCATCCGTAATAGGGTACCATTCATTCACTACAATGTGGTTGGCCATGATGGCGTTTGCACCGGGAGGCAATGCATCCAGCCATTCCTGATAACGTTCCGGGAAATGCTTTTTTACAAATGCCGGTGTGGTTTTAATCGTAAGTCCTTTGATTTTCATAATAATGAGCATTTATGGTTTGAACAACTTTTCATTACAATGAAATACAAAAACAGAAGTCATACCTGATTTCCACAACGCTTTTTCTTATCAACGACCAAAACCTTTCTGTATGACAATACGGATATCAAATGTAAGAAAAAAAGAATTGCTTCATGAACAATTTATGAACACTCACGGCTGAATGAAAAAAACTGTAAGGTATATTGCAGCATGTAAGGCACAGTCGGTTCGAAGGGAGTTTTAAAACTGCCGGAGCAACGCTATTCGCTTTTCAATCGGGGGATGTGTGGCAAAGATAACAGCAAGGGAAGAAACGACCATGTTCTTCTTTTTTTCCTGCGGGTTGTCAATAAATAGCTGGGCAACGTCTTTCCGCTGCACAGCCTCAATTCGGGAATCCGCAGATACCTTCTCAAGAGCGGAAGCCAATGCCAGTGGATTTTTTGTCATCTCGGCTGATCCTGCATCTGCCATGTATTCACGATTTTTTGAAAGAGCAAACCGAAAGATGGTAGACAACAGATACCCAATGGCAGCCAGCAGCAATGCAATCAATATTATACCTCCGCTGCCCTTCTTGCCGTCGCTGCTGCTTCTGCCGCTACCACCACCGAACCTTATTACGCGGAACAGGGCTTCGGTAACAAAAGCGAATATCCCGACGAAAATAATGGAAACGATCAATAACCTGACATCACGGTTCCTGATGTGGGTAAGTTCATGGGCGATAACAGCCTCAAGCTCTTCATCATTGAGTTTGGTGATGATCCCCCTGGATAAGGAAACAGTAAAGGTTGCTGTATTAATTCCGCTGGCAAAAGCGTTTAGTGAATCATCCTCGATCAGGTTTATTTTAGGCAATGGCATGCCGATGCCAATGCACAGGTTCTCAACCAGGTTATATACCCTTTTGTTCTCCATACGCTCCAGCGGAACCGAGCCTGTAGCCTTTTTTATCATGCCGGTATGGAAGAAGAAAGCAATGATGAACCATAGGAAAATACCGGCGGAGATCCAGGGGATGAATTTCAGGAAGGTCACATTGGTGGTATAGAGCCTGAGCTCATCTTGCTGCTCTGAAATGAAATAAAAAAAGAGCCATACCAGGAGGAAAACTACAGCCGGGAAAAGGATCAGCAAAACAACGGATTTGAAATTGTTCTTCAGGATCTGGGTATGAAGCCCTATGTATTTCATCTGCTGTTAGAAATTCAATTTTGGAGTTTCCTCAGCTTTTATTCGCTGGTCGCTTCCCAGATCGAACATGGGCTCACGCTGGAAACCAAACATTCCTGCCAGGATATTCGATGGAAACGTCTGAATGGCATTGTTAAGCTCTTTGGTGGCAGAATTAAAGAATCTGCGTGCTGCCGCCAGCTTGTTTTCAATGTCGGAAATTTCTTCCTGCAGCTGCATGAAATTTTGATTCGCTTTTAAATCGGGATAGGCCTCAACGGCCACCTGTAACCCTTGCAAGGCACCGGTCAGCTGGTTTTCAGCAGCGATCTTCTCATTGATTGTCCTTGCCTGCAATGCATTTGTCCGGGCATTGGTAATATCGGTGAGGACTGAGCTTTCATGTTTCATATAGGCCTTGACAGCTTCAACCAGTTGTGGTATCAAATCAAGTCTTTGTCTTAATTGCACATCGATATCAGCGAAAGCATTCTCACGGTTGTTCCTGAGTTTTACCAGTCTGTTGTAAAGCCCGATAACAAGAAACACCAGCACGGCCAGGATAGCCAGAAGTAAATATGTCATGTTCTTTAGTTTTGGTTAATTATTATGCGAATATATTAAATATAGGAATTTGTTTTGCAATGAATAGGGGCATCAGGGATGATAATAATCATTATTAAGTGACGTGGAATTTTTTCCGTTCCCTTTCTTTTTCTATTTTCACATTTCTTAGTAAACACATAATTGAAGGCAATGCAAACAAATCATATTGGTGAGAAGATCATCGCCCTGAGAGCCCTAAAGAATACAGAGCCTACAGAATTTGCCAAAAGAGCTGGTTTATCACTGAACCAGCTGGACCTCATCGAATCGGGAACTTCAATCCCATCACTGGGGGTCCTGATTCGCATCTCCCGCGCCCTCGGTATCCGGCTGGGCACACTTCTGGATGACAGCGAAAAGGAAGGTCCCGCTGTTGTAAGGGCCAGTGACTGGCAGCAGGGATACAGCTTTTCGACCCACGAGGACAAAAACAGGGAACATCTCACCTTTTATTCCATGGCCCCGAATAAGGCAGGCAGGCACATGGATCCCTTTATTGTTGATATTGAGCCAGGTGAAAATAAGCAGTTGCCGAAGTCCTCACATGAAGGGGAGGAGTTTCTCTATGTAATGGAAGGCAAGATCCTGGTAGCCTACGGGACCGATGTTATTGAACTGGACAAGGGCGATAGCATTTACCTCGATTCCATTGTTGAACATCTTGTAACTACCCCGGGTCCGAAAGCCAGGATTCTCGGAGTGGTTTATGTACCGGTTTAAAAAAACTTTATGCAGCTTTTGGAAAACACATTGGGCGAATTGCTCGAAAAATGGGCCCGTGAAACGCCCGATCAGGAATTTATCGTCTACCCCGACAGGAACCTTCGCTTTACCTATGCCTCTTTTGATAAACGGGTGAACCAGCTTGCAAAGGGACTTATGGCCATTGGTGTGAAACAGGGAGATAAAGTCGGTATCTGGGCTACCAACGTGCCCGACTGGTCTACCTTTATGTATGCCGCTGCCAAGATAGGCGCCATCCTGGTCACCGTGAATACCAGCTATAAGCTTTCGGAGCTAGAGTTTCTGATCAGGAATGCAGATCTGCATACCCTCTGCATTATCGACGGATATCGTGACAGCGATTATGTGAACATGGTATTCGAGCTGGTTCCGGAACTCAAAACAAGTGTAAGGGGTGAACTGAGCAGCGAAAAGTTCCCGATGCTCAAAAATGTAGTATTTATTGGCCCGCAAAAGCACAAAGGGATGTACAGCACCCATGAGCTTATCTTGCTTGGATCCTATTTGCCTGATGATGAGCTGGACAAAGCCAGAAAAAAGATATCCTGCCACGATGTGGTTAATATGCAATATACATCTGGTACAACGGGTTTTCCAAAGGGTGTCATGCTGAGTCATCACAACATTGTTAATTGTGGTCAAAGTACTGGCGATTGCATGCACTATACCCGTAACGACCGGCTTTTAGTGTGCGTGCCGCTTTTCCACTGCTTTGGATGTGTCCTGGCCATGTGTGCCGTAATTACCCATGGCTGTACGATGGTTTTTGTGGAGGAATTCGATCCCCTGCTGGTGCTTGCATCGGTTCAGAAGGAGAAATGTACGGCCCTCTATGGCGTTCCCACGATGTTTATTGCAGAACTGAATCACCCTATGTTCGATATGTTCGATCTCAGCAGTCTCCGTACCGGGATCATGGCCGGTTCGTTATGCCCTATCGAGACCATGAACCAGGTAATGAACCGGATGAACTGCCGCGATCTCATCATCGTTTATGGTCTCACGGAGTCTTCGCCGGGTATGACAGCCACCCGTATAACCGATTCACCTGAGATAAGAGCTACTACGGTCGGCACCAATTATCCGGGTGTGGAAGTGAAAGTGGTTGATCCTGAAACTGGCGAGGAATGCCCCCCCGATGTTCAGGGCGAAATCTGCTGCAGGGGATACAATGTGATGAAAGGCTATTACAACAATCCGGAAGCTACGGCAAAAACCATCGACAAAGACGGATGGCTCCATTCAGGAGATCTGGCCGTGAAAACCCATGAAGGATTTTACCGAATTACAGGCCGTATCAAGGATATGATCATCCGGGGTGGTGAAAACATTTACCCGCGTGAGATTGAGAATTACCTCTACCAGATGCCCCAGGTTGAAATGGTTGAAGTGGCAGGCATTCCCGATGAAAAGTACGGTGAAATAGTGGGTGCATTTATTAAACTAAAGGCAGGGCAAAGTCTTACACAGGAGGAGGTGCAGGAATTCTGCCGCGGAAGGATTTCCCGGATCAAAATACCCAGGCATGTTTTGTTTGTGGAGGATTTTCCGAAAACCGCCAGTGGTAAAATTCAAAAATACAAACTCAGGGAAATGGGGGCAGAATTTGTAAAAAATTTGTGTTCCTGATGATAACTGCCGGATACAAAGCAGATTAATCCGGCGGCCCTCTTTTATTGCCTACTCTTCGATATTCACCCTTACCTTTTTACAAAAAGGATTCTCAGAAACTCCTTCCTCACAATATGGTTTCTAAATAAAGCAAAAGAAAAGCGGTAAGCCGATGGCAGAAACGTCAATTGTTCCGCTCAGGATTACCGGAGGATAAACGGCACAATTGTGGCAATGACACCGGTACAGACTACCACCATGATAAACAGGTTATACCTGACGTTGTAATTGCTGAGGAGCGTTTCATCGTAATATTTCGCTACGTCCTTGTCCCGGTACATGGCCATGAGTCCCTTGATCAGCTTGTTCCTTGTCTGCCTCCCCTTGACCAGTCCGATGATCACAACGATATTTACCAGCACAATAAGGATTACGAATACAAACATCACGGCAAGTGACGATTTATCAGTGCGCGATTGCTCGACAAATCCTGAATTCACAGCCAGGGTAATCAGGTTGAGTGCTATTGAGGTCAGAATGAAGATGATGTCTGTTTTGGTGTTTTGCTGCAATTCGCTCGTAATGTGGGTATGAACATGTTCAATCATAATTACCTCCCTGTTTTGGTTTTATTATTGACAATAATTAAGTAACTTGTAGTAGAATTTCGAAATAAAAATATTCCAAATTTCAGAAGATAGATTGAAATACCCTTGTAAAACAGTTGCAAAGATTTTACAAGTGTTCCGGTTTTCAAAACCATATAAATTCCTCAGCTTTGCCGGAAAAAGAACAGGCATATTTTGATTTGCTCAAGCAAAAGATCGTAACGGTGATGCGGCAGTCATATCCCGGCATTAATCCTTCCATTGAACTTTGGAAAGGACAGGAAATCGTCGATTTTCAGGAAGATCTACGGATAAAGGTAAATGCCAATATCAGCGAGAAGTGGTTTTATACCCACATGAAATCTTCGGGTAAGAGCCTGCCTCGGATTGACGTGCTTAACCTGCTTGCAAGATATGCCGGCTTTGCAAACTGGGATGATTTTATCTTCAGGAACCAGCAAACTGTTGATGAGATTTCTGCTCCTGTAAGTGCCAACCGCTATTTCTTTATCGTTCCCTTGCTTGCGCTGGCTATCATGGGTGTCCTTTTCGGGTTGTTCAAGATTTTCAATACACGGGATTACAGGTTCACCTTTGTTGATGCCGACACACATGAACCCCTTACCGGAAAGAACATTGAAGTGATTCTGCTTCCGGAGGATGAATCTCCGGTGCATACGCTGGTGGGGGAGGACGGTATCATGCACCTGAGGACGGATAAAAGTAAGATCAGGATGGTAGTCAATTCACCTTATTATCAATCCGATACTATCGTCAGGATAGTCAAGAAACTTGAAAAGGATGAGAAAATCATGCTGAAGCCTGATGACTATGCCCTGATGATCCACTACTTTTCCACCATGCAGGTGGATGACTGGGAAAAGCGCCGGAGGAGCCTGGAAGCCATGATCGATGACAGGGCTATGATCTACCAGGTAATCAGGGATAAAGAAGAGGTAGGTATGGCCTTGTATAACAAGCAGGAATTCATCGACAGGCTTACCATGCCTGCCGGAAGCCTTAGGAATGTGGAGGTTCTGGCATCACATTTTAAAGATGGTAAAATCATGATATTGCGTTTTCGGATTAACGAACCAATGCAATGAGGCGTTTTTTATACATACTGGCACTTTTTTTCATATACATCCTGCTTTGTGCCAGGAGCTGCGACAATGGATCCGATTTCAGGGCAAGGCGTGAGCAGATGAAATTGCAGTATACCAGAGACAGCATTTCAGCCGTTTTCAGTTCATATGCGGTTTCTCCAAACACCCTGCATGCATTCGAAGAGAATGCTAAGATCAAATTCACGGATCTTCTGGACTACCTGGAGATTTTTACAGATCCTGATATTGCCCCGGAATTCAGGCAACATACGGGTCAAATGATCAGGGATCTGTTCCTGTCCGAAAACTGTTTGCTTCATTTTACAGGTCGCCATGGAAAAGCCTGGACCAATCTGTCAGTGAATGAACTTGTAAATACCGGGCCTGTCTTTCGAAAAAGCATGGCTATCATGCAGCCTGATTCCCTGTGGATCGAACGTGGCCTGCACCTTGTGAATGATTCCACTTTTTACGGTAAAATCGGGTTTTCTTCATCTAAGCCTCTTCCCGACACAGATAACCAGTCATATTATCCTGCCGGGGGATACATCGACTTTTATGCCGTGCAACGCATCAGGAACTTTGGGAGTGATACCCTGAAAATATGGACTGTCCTTTTGGGTGAGAATGGCTATTAATCACCCGGAATCGGTTTAGCCCGAAGGTATTGCACAGGCCAGTCCTTTTCTTCAGCAAGATCCTGTGCGGCAAGCAGAGGGAAGTACGGATTCCTCAGCATCTCTCGGCCAAAAAGGATCAGATCGGCCTGGCCCTTCTGAAGTATAGCCTCTGCCTGCCGGGCCGTTGTTATCAAACCTACTGCACCTGTCAGGATGCCCGTTTTTCGCACAGCTTCGGAGAACTGTACCTGGTAACCCGGGCTGAAAGGAATTTGGGCCTGTGGGAGATTACCTCCAGAAGAACAATCCATGAGATCAACTCCCTGCTCTTTCAATAAGACAGCCAGCTTAACCGTTTCTTCCGGCGACCATCCTCCCCGGGTCCATTCGGTGGCGGACAACCTGACAAAAAGAGGATTCCCGTCGGGCCATACCGATCTTACAGCGTTAACTACCAGGAGCAACAATCGAATTCGGTTCTCAAAAGTGCCGCCGAACTCATCGGTACGTTGATTGCTAAGTGGTGATAAAAATTCAAACAACAGGTAACCATGGGCACTGTGAATCTCAGCTACCTTAAAGCCGGCTTTTAAAGCCCGCTCCGCCCCTGTCTTAAAATTGTCAATAATAGACCGGATATCAGGTTCTTCCAGCGAAACAGGAGGGTTGTCATTATCATTAAAAGGAATCTGGCTTGGAGCAACAGTTTGCCAGCCTCCCTGGCTTGCATGAAGCTGTTTCCCTCCGTTCCAGGGGGGAGCACACGAAGCTTTCCTTCCTGCATGGGCCAGTTGAATGCCGGCTACGGCGCCCTGCCCATGAATAAAGTCAACGATCCGTTTCAGACCGGCTATATGCTCCTCTTTCCAGATGCCAATGTCACCGGGCGTTATCCTTCCTTCGGGAGAAACAGCAGTGGCTTCGGACATGATCAACCCGGCCCCGCCAACGGCCCGGCTACCCAAATGAACGAGGTGCCAGTCGTTTGTAAAACCATCCGATGCCGTATACTGGCACATGGGCGACATGACAATCCTGTTTTTAAGCGTAATGCCTTTTATGGTAAGAGGTTCAAAAAGAGATGCCATACATGATGTTATTTATTGCTGATAATAGTCTTACCTTGGCTAAGTTATTACATGTTATTAATAGAGGATATATTTACCCCGAATTTATAGAAATCTTTCAGTAACCTTTCTTTGTCATCACATGAAGGAATTGACCGTTATCTTCTTTTGCTCCTGGAAGTTTGCAGCAACCTTCCCTGTCGCGATATATGTCATGCGAATGTCATTTATTGAAACACTGATATATACGAACCTGGGCGGTATTATTGGAACGTTTGTATCGGTTTATTTTTCGGGTTTTCTTCTTAAGGTATGGAACAATTACTGGCCCGAAGAATTTAAGCTAAAAAGAAAAAAACGAAGAATATTTACAAAAAGAAACCGATTTTTTGTAAAAATCAGGTTGAAATATGGTTTGTTCGGAATAGTCGTGCTGAGCCCTGTTCTGTTATCAATACCATTGGGTTCCTTTCTTACTGTTAAATATTACGGATTAAAAAAGGAGAACGTAATCTGGCTGATCGCAGGACAGGTTTTCTGGTCAGTCGTTTATACACTGTTTTATATCCAGGTCCGAACGATTGTTTCCTAGGTATTTCGGGCACTTCAAGACTCCAATTCACTGCGTTCTGTTGATGAAATTAATAACAGAACGCAGCCTATTGGATTACCGTTTTGATTTAATCTTTTTTATAGCTCCAGCCTCCTGCAAGACCAAAAATAAACCAGGCCAGTGCAACAGTGCCGGCAGCAAAAACAGTATCCCCGATCATACGCAGCCATTTAAACGTAAGAATAAGCGGCTTTTGCATGAACTCAGCCGAACGGGCATACCAGAGACCTTCCTGCACACTGGCAACTGTTTGCGCCAGGCCTACCGGTAAGACGCTTATAAGTACCATCGCTGCAAGTCCTATATTGATCGCCCAAAATGCAAACCTTACCCAGCGTTCATCCCATATCTTTTCCTTGTTCATGTCGCGCAGTACGAAAAGCATCAGGCCAATGCCCAGCATACCATATACACCGAACAGTGCCGTGTGACCATGAACCGGTGTAGTATTCAAACCCTGCATATAATAAAGGGCAACCGGTGGATTAATAAGGAAACCGAATATTCCTGCACCTACAAGGTTCCAGAATGCAACGGAGATGAAACTGTAAATAGGCCATTTGTAAGCCTTTATCCAGTCATTACTTCTGCTGGCCTTCAGATTATCCCATGCTTCAAAGCCCATAAAGACCAATGGCACTACTTCGAGCGCAGAGAAGGTGGCACCAATTGCAAGTACAGCTGTTGGTGTTCCGGTGAAATAGAGGTGATGGAATGTGCCCAGAATGCCACCGGAAAGAAATACAATTGTAGATGCCAGCACTGCAACTGTTGCGGTAGACACCTTAACAATGCCAAGCCGGGTGAACAGGAAAGCAACCACTACGGCGGCAAATACTTCAAAGAATCCTTCGACCCAAAGATGTACGACCCACCACCTCCAGTATTCAGCCACGGCCAGATTGGTCTGTCTGCCCCACATGAGTCCTGCCCCATAAAAGGCCGCAATCGCTATCGTAGAAATGAGAAATAATATCAGCAGGTTACGGCTTTCACTGCGTTTCCTGATAACCGGAAGAATAGCCCTTCCCATTAAAAACAGCCAGATGACCAGTCCTGCAAAAAGAAACAATTGCCAGAAACGACCGAGGTCAACATATTCATACCCCTGGTGACCGAACCAGAAGTTCTCTATAAGACCGAGCTTCTGCATTACGCCCATCCATTGACCGATCAGTGAGCCGACTACAATGACAAGCAAAGCTCCGAACAGAAAATTAACACCCAGCCGCTGGTATTTTGGTTCAATACCCGAAATGGCAGGAGCATAATACAAACCTGTTGCCAGCCATGAAGTTGCTATCCAGAAGATGGCGAGCTGCACATGCCAGGTACGTGAAATGGAGTAGGGCAGCCATTCAGCCAAAGGAATGCCGTATAGCGCCTGTCCTTCAACTCCGTAGTGCGCTGTTACGACACCCATGATTACCTGAACAAGTATTAACCCCGTGACGATCCAGAAATACTTAAGTGTGGCCTTCTGTGAAGGAGTCTGCAGCTCATTCTTAAGTGGAAGGGTCGGCGGTATTATGGCCGGCGATTCATCACGACGGCGCGCATAATACCATCCCATCAGGCCGATCCCGGCTATCAGCATAATAACGCTGAAACCAGTCCACAACAGCAGTGATCCTGTGGGCCTATTGTTGACCAGCTCTTCGGGCGGCCAGTTGTTGGTGTAGGTAATATGCTGTCCGGGACGTTCCGTAACGCACGACCAGGATATCCAGAAAAAGAAAGCATTTAACTTTCTGACCCTCTCCGGATCTTTCAGGGAATTCAACGCAATGCTGTAAGCATCCCTTTCCTTTGCCATTGCCGGATTGTCGGTAAACAACCCGCTGTAGTATTTGCTGTTATCATGAAATGCTTCAGCCCTTAAATCAGAGATCGTAAGCACACTGGTAACCGCATTGTATGTATTGGCCCGTAACTCCTTTTGCAGTATAACTTTCAGGGATGCCTGATACTCCTCATCCAGTTCATCAAAGGTGGTGCTATCCAATCGCAAGGCAAGCCTGTCAAGCATGTATCTGGCTTCTTTGTGCAACCAGTCTGCACTCCAGTCAGGTGCCTGGTATGAGCCATGTCCCCATACCGTACCAATCTCCTGACCACCCATCGATTGCCAAACATTCTGCCCGTCCCTGATGTCCTGTCCGGTAAACAATACATTTCCGCCAGCAGTGACTACCTTGTCCGGAATAGGGGGAGCCTGTCTGTAAATTTCACGACCGTAATACAGCAGAACAGTAAAGGAAATTACTATTACGGCTGCGAAACCTAACCATAATTTGCCTGTTTTCATGTTTTATAGTATAATGGTTGTTAAAATGCAATTAGTTATATGGTTTAATCTGCGCCTCTTTAACCGGACCGGCGGATTCAGCTAAAGAAGCAATTTGTGGTTAATTAAATACTAAGATGCAAATGTATAAAATATTTTATAAAAAGACTAAAAGATCATTTAGTAATTTAAAATATTTTATAGCTTTGTATCAACAATAATCAAAAAAATGTTTAATAAGGAAACGGAATATGCCCTGAGGGGTCTGGTCTATATCCAGGTGCAGAACTTCAAGGGCAGCAGGCCGGGAACTGATGAGATATCCAGGGAGATTGAAGCCCCCCACTTTTATACAGCCAAAATTCTCCACCGGTTGGTAAGGATGGGCTTTGTTATGTCGCTCAAAGGAAAGGGTGGCGGATTCTTCTTCGATCTCGGTAAACCGGAACTGACAATCAGGGAATTAATTGACGCAATCGAAGGAAATAAGATCATTACCGGTTGTGGTTTTGGTTTGAGAAACTGCAGTGAAAGCAACCCCTGTCCGCTGCATGAAAAGTATGCTCCAATCCGTGAGTCAATTGACAGACTTGTTTCCACCGAGACTATCCAATCCCTGGCAAAAAAATACAACGAGAAAAGCGTTATCGTGTAATTAATTATCCGGAGATGGCAGGAAACTGGCAGACTTTCAAAAAACTTCACAAATGGCCGGGCTTAATCATATCGCTCGTACTGCTATATTATGCCATTACAGGCATCATAATGAACCACAGGGAGTTGCTTTCAGGGGCAGATATTAACCGGAAATACCTGCCAGCCAACTATCGGTATAACAACTGGAACAACGCAGCATTAAAGGGAAACCTGATTATAAGCCCCGACAGCATCCTGGTATATGGGAACATCGGTATCTGGCTGGCTGATTCAACTTTTACAGAATTTACATCATATCATTCCGGTTTTCCCGAGGGTAGTGATAACCGTAAGATTTTCGATTTACACCGGACCGTTGACGGAGAACTTTATGCAGCCACACTTTTCGGACTTTATGCCTACGACCAGGTTTCAGAAGCCTGGCAGAAGTTAGAGCTTGATGTGGATAGTGAGCGGTTTACGGGTATCGAAAGCAGGGGGGATACGTTATATGCCGTCAATCGTTCACACCTTTATAAAGGGAAATCGCAGGGGATTCGAACGACATTCGCGGAAATTGAACTTCTTGCCCCGGAAGATTATGTGAACCAGGTGACTTTGTTTCAGACAATCTGGCAGTTGCATTCCGGAGAATTATTCGGTTTGCCTGGAAAAATCTATGTGGATCTGCTGGGATTAATAACCTTGTTTTTAGCTGTTACCGGAATTCTATATTTCTTCTTTCCGGACTGGATAAGGCAGAGGATCAAGAAAAACAAATCATCAGTGAGGCTGGTCCGTGTCAGCAAATGGGCGCTGAAATGGCATAATAAAGCCGGAACCTGGACCTTTGTGTTTTTAATTGTTTTATTCCTTACCGGGATCTTTCTTCGCCCGCCTTTGCTTCTTGCTATAGCCAGAGCAAAAGTTGCACCGTTGAAGTATTCACATCTTGATCAGCCCAATCCCTGGTATGACAAACTGCGGGATATAATTTATGATGAGAGAAGGGGGATATTCCTGCTTTCCACTTCAGAGGGCATGTATGCACTCGAGGAGGACGGGCTGAGACCAGTTCGTTTCCAAAACCAGCCTCCCGTGAGTGTAATGGGTATTAATACACTTGAACATGCACGTGAGGGTGCATTCCTGGTTGGATCCTTCAGCGGGCTGTTTCTCTGGCAACCGGAGCATCCCGAAATATACAATTATGCCAGGGCAGAGATTTACAGGGATAATCCAAACGGACGTCCTGTGGGAGATTATGCTGTTACCGGTATAATTACGGGTACCGGTGGTAAACAGTTCATGGTTGATTATAACAAGGGGGTAATCCCGCTGTGGCACGACAAAATTTTTCCAGGTATGCCACCGGATATTATTAACGAATCAAAAATGTCCATTTGGAATGTTTGTTTGGAAATACATACCGGCAGGATATTTCAGAACCTTACGGGCGATTTCTATTTCCTTATTGTTCCTCTCAGTGGATTAACAGGGGTTATTGTGGTGATCAGCGGCTATTTATTATGGTGGAGAAAATATAGAAAAAAGCAGGATAAGGCTTAATTTTATAACAAAAGGTAATCAAATGAGCGAGCTAATCAACAATTCAAAATTCAGAAAAGAGAGACTGAAAGAGCTTATCCTGAAACTGCACCAGGGAGAAGATCCCGGGCAGGTGCGGGCTGAACTGATCAGTACCCTGCAGATGATCCCGTACGGCGAAGTGGTTGAAGTGGAACAGGAACTTATTCAGGAGGGTTTGCCGGAAACCGAGGTTCTAAGACTCTGCGATGTTCACGGTGAGGTGCTCGATGGCCACATCGACATTGGCGGGGCACAGGCCATCCCGGAAGGCCATCCCGTAGATGTTTTTAAGAATGAGAATATAGAGCTGCGTAAGCTGATCCTTAGGGCTGAAACGCTTCTTGGAAACCTGTATGCCGTAAAGGATGATCATTTCAGGGATCATACCCTGCAACTTTTGTCGTGTTTCAATGAATTAATGGACATTGACAAGCATTACCGGCGAAAAGAATACCTCGTGTTCCCTTATCTGGAGAAAAACGGGATCACAGGGCCTCCCAAGGTGATGTGGGGAAAGCACGATGAAATACGCGACCAGCTGAAAGGATGTATTGAGATCCTTCGTACCCGGGAATTGAAAAAAACGGATCTGGAGGATGCCCTGGAACTGCTTTTTGTGCCTGTGTTGAAATCGCTGTCCGATATGACCAAAAAGGAGGAGGAGATCCTTTTCCCCATGTGCATGGATGTGCTTACAACCGAAGACTGGTGGCATATCCATAAGCAAACCCTGGAATTCGGCTTCGCCCTTTTCGACCCAAAAGTGGATTGGAAACCGGAGGGACTGCCTGCCGAGGGATATGAAAACACCGGGATATCCAGTGAGAATGGCACCATACAATTGCCATCAGGTAGTTTTACGGCCTGGGAAATCATGGCCATTTTAAATACCATGCCGGTTGATATGACCTTTGTGGACAAGGACGATAAAGTGAAGTACTTCACCCAGGGCAGTCACCGCATTTTCGCACGCAGCCGTTCCATCATCAACCGCGATGTGAGGTTATGTCATCCCCCGGGAAGTGTTCATATCATTGAAAAGATCCTGGATGATTTCAAATCTGGCAGGGCATCCCATGCCCCATTCTGGATTCAAATGAAGGGGAAGTTCATTTATATTGAATATTACGCTTTGCGCGATGAAAAAGGGGAGTATCTCGGCACACTTGAAGTGTCGCAGGATTTGACCCATATCCGTGAACTTGAAGGAGAACAACGGATTTTGTCATATACCGGAAAAATAGACTGAATATGGAGAAGTTGATCATTACACCGAAGACTAAAATATTCGATCTGCTGGAAGCCTATCCTCAGCTCGAAGAAACACTGATATCCTCGGCGCCTGAATTCAGAAAGCTGAAAAATCCATTGCTGCGTAAGACCATTGCACGCATAACCAACATTGGCCAGGCAGCCGTCATTGGAAAACTGAGCGTTGAAGCGCTGGTAAACAGGCTGCGTGAACAGGTTGGACAGGGCACCATTGAACAGCTGGATGGTACGGGGACCAGATATACAACCGAATGTCCAGGCTGGTTCAGGTCAGAAGCTGTTGTCAGCACTGTCGATATCCGTGAAATGCTCAACCGCGGAGAGCAACCTGTGCATGAGGTGCTGGCGGGCGTCAAAAAACTGGGCAAAAATGAGATCCTGGAAATAATAGCTCCCTTTGTTCCCGCACCCCTGCTCGACAAAACACTTAGCCTGGGCCATAAGCACTGGCTGGAAAAGAAAGCCGAAGGGGAGTACCGGGTCTATATCACCAGGTAAGTCCGTTTATTTGAAAACCGTACTTGCTTTATCCAGTCTTTCCATATCCTCATCGGAAAGTTTGAATGCCAGTGCACCTGCATTTTCCGTGACATGAAATTCCCGGGTTGCTCCCGGAATTGCAACAACCATGTCTCCATGAAAGTGAAGCAGCCAGTTGAGGGCTACCTGTGCAGGTGTTACCTTGTGTCTGAGCGCGAGTTCCTTCAGCAGGCAGATCACAGGCCTGCTCTTTTCAATACCTTCGGGCCTGAACATGGCGCTGTATTTTCTGAATCCAATGTTCCTGATCAGTTCCGGATCGTCGTGAAACTTACCTGAAAGCAATCCCTGGGCCAGAGGTGAATAGGCAATGATAGTCATGCCGAGTTCTTTGGCCTGTTCCATTACACCGTTAGATTCGATCTTACGGTTCAGTAAATTGTACTGCACCTGATTGGAAGCCAGTGGAATACCCATTTTGTCGAGGGCTTTCCAGGCATTCTTCATTTGCCGCGCTGAGAAATTACTTACTCCCACGCTTCTGATCAGCCTTCGGTTAAAAAGCTCAGCCATCCCGGCCATTTCACTTCTTTCATTCGAAAAACTAAATGGCTGGTGAACCTGGTAAAGATCAACAGGATAGGGTGCCAGGGCATTGATACGTTTATCAATTGTTCTTTGGATACTGGAAGCGAAGCGGAACATGGGCCACCATTTTGTGGCAATGACAACCTCGCCCGGCTTTTTCCCCGCTGCCTGCAGGGCTCTGGAAAGCGCTTCTTCCGATGCACCCATGCCATACACCTCAGCGGTGTCGAACCAGTTGATCCCTCCTTCAAGGGAAAGGGAAACAATCCTGTTGATAAGGTCATCATCAAGATTGGGCCAGAATTTGCCTGCCAGGTTGTTTTGCTTGCTGAACTGCCAGCAACCAAGACCCACCGGAGTTACCAGGATACCGTTGCGTCCCAGGGAACGCTGGATTGTTTGATTCTCCATTTTCCGATTGGGTTACTTACTTAATTTTGTTCTTTCGGCCAGCCAACAGGTATATGATGGGCCCCAGAATAGGGACAAGCAAAACACCCAGAATAGGGACAAGCAAAACAGCCAATATCCAGATCAGTTTATCGTTTTTTTCAAATTTTCCGGGAATAATGCTGATGAGTGCAAGAACAGGCAGGATTACTACCAATGATCCCACGATAATCAATTCAGCTTGTGTAAGCATAGGACAATGTTTTTTAATAAGATAATGCTTGACAAAATAATTCATATTTGTTAAACAAGCAAATCGCATTGAAAATAGGGACTTCTTTTTTCAAATGCCATCCATTTAATTGAAAAACAGGAGCAATTTTCACACACGGCAATCTACGTTTTTTACCTTCACACAGGACCTGTGAAGTGAATTGTTTTTACCAGTTAAATTTTTTTATTACTTTAGACAGAAATCTACCAAAACTTATGATAATGAAAAATATACTTGTTTGTGTATTTCTTTCGGCAGCATTAATTGCCTGCAAGAATAAAAATATCGATCAAAATACGGGTCAGGCAGATGAATTTAAAGCCTTCACCGAAAAGCTGGAAAAAATTGACATGGATGTCCGTATGCCTACCGACTTAATGGATATGTTGGAGCTTTCAACGGTGGATTTTATGCCGGAACTGATCAACGATCCGAATAACAGTGAAAAGTATCTAAGCAATGATGTATTGGCTGCTGCAAATATGGGTGTATATCTTGTTGACGGTCTCTACCAATACAGCAGCAGTGAATTCAATAACGGCTATAACAGTATGATGGCAGCTAAAAGCCTTGCAGTAAAGTTGGGTATGGGTGCGGGTTTTGATGAAATGATTCTGGAACGCTACACCGAACTCAATCCAAGCGTGGATAGTTTTCTGATTAAACTGAACGAAAATATTGTTGCGTCAGAAACTGTTTTAAAAGAGCAGGACAGGATGAGAATATTTGCAGGCCTAATTGGCGGTAATTACATCGAAAAACAATTCATTCTGTTCAATATCATTTTCAAAAGCAATGTTGATTTGCCTGAAACATCCAGGCTTATAACGATGCGTGAGGTTTTGTATGCTACGCGCAAACACATGAATATACTGCCTGATGTCATTGCATTAATGGAATCGGTTAAAAAAGAAACGGATTCCGGCATTATTCTGGACGAATTAAAAGCTGTTGAAGCCTTGCGTCAGCAAAATATAATTCCGGAAGATATTTCCCAAATAACCGCTCCGCAAATTTTTGAGAACCAGAATTTTTTAGCCATGTTTGAGAAGATTAAGGCAGTGAGGAGTATGATTGTTGCCGTTCCGGCACCTGAACAAACAAAATAAGATAATTAAAAGGACACAAATAAGGATCTTCCCTTGCTGAGGATCCTTTTTTATTTACACGAATACTGGGTTCGGTGGAGTTTGCTTTTCCCCCGGATCCCAGAAGCAGATTGTAATTGTTGATCAGCTAAAGCAATAATACTTTCCTATAACGACTTTTGAGATTAGGACCATTAAGGGAACGTGGTACCAGATTTATATCCGCCATTCAAAAACCTTATAGCTGGAGATGCACTGCCCGTAATGGTGAAACCCTTAATGGGCAATTAGGTATTAGGTATTTCTGTCTGTAGAAATTTTAATTACTAAATTCAGTTAATTCTAAAGTATAAAGAACAGTTCCATCTCTATCTTTTCCAATGGCTTTAGCAATTCCAACATTTGGAGCCAAGTATATTTCAATAGGGTAGGTTCCTGAATAAACATGAGTTCCATCACCATTAATATTTACAATTGATTTTACACAATTACTATAATCACCGGCAGGAACGGAAATATTAAATTTCTCAGATAAATCTTCAGAGGTAAGACGAGCAAGTGCTCTTGCAATTTGCCATCTAGGAGGATCCATATCCATTTCTCCAATAATATTTAAATCTGCTTTCTCATTACTAATTATAAGCTGCAAACGATTGCTGTTAAAAGAGGATATGTAAAAATAAAAACTATTACCTGGACTACTTAAAGATATATTCCAAGTTGTTGAATCAGATTTTATTTCAAAAACTTCATTAACGAGTATTTCGAAATTGATTTGTCCTTCATTCCAAGATCCCATTCCATGAGTCATGCTCGTGCTAATTAATCCTTCGGGATAAATAAACCATGGCATATAAGGAAGTGAGCAGTTTTTAGGAAAATCAACCCTGTATGTCCACTTAACCCCTTCTTCTATTGGAAAATAACTGTTGAGTGATGAAGATGAATTGATTGAGAAATTAGCAATAACAGTCATGTTTTTACTCATGACTATTTTGTTATTATTTACATACGATGCATCTGTACCGCTCCATGATGTAAACTCATAACCGGAACTGGGATTTGGTGACAAGGTAACCTCAATACCTTCCGGATATGTGACATTGCTTGGCGACAAATCTACGGTTCCACCACCGGCTGGCAGAATATTTACCGTTAAGGAATATTCTGTCTTTTCGTCGTTTTCACATCCTGTTGTAAATGCTAATAAAGAAGTAAAGAATAGACATGAAATAATGTGATTGAATTGCATTATTTTTTTCATCTGGATTTAATTTAGGTGAAACCTTAATTGCATTGCTGTTATACTGAAGTTAAATCCCTCTATTCTATTAAAAGGTACGATAAAATAGA